>Peterbilt_p2__coassemble_234_pt1 | contig 49582 bp, 49 predicted proteins | sample Peterbilt_p2__metabat2_low_PE_018 | metagenome-assembled genome bin Peterbilt_p2
CTCATTTTTTGGAACCCGCCGCATTGTAGAGCTGCCCATGCTGCAGCCCTCAGCCTACTCGGAAAAAGACATGGCGGAATTCTGTGATGTGTTGGCCAGCACCGAGAATGCTGTGTTTGTGATCCACAGTGCTTTTTCAGAGGAGCGGGGCAAGCTCAAACTGTCCAAGCAGGCCAAAAAACTCATAGAGACCTGTGAAACACTGGGATATGCTGCTGAAGTGGCCTATCCCGGTGTGCAGGAGCTGCGTCGAATGCTGCGTCAGCGTGCCGAGGGCATGAATACCGCCATGAGCGAAAGTGCGGCCGGCCTGCTGCTGGAACGCTGTGGTCAGGATCTGTTTCTGCTGGAAAATGAGGTGGATAAACTGGCTGCCGCCAGTGGTTATACCGAAATTACACCGGGCCTGATTGTGGAGATGAGCACCCAGAATCTTGAGGCAGACGTCTTTGACATGGTTCGCCTGATCACCGGTAAAAACGCCGCCAAAGCCTGCGAAAAGCTGAACACCCTGCTGCGGCTGCAAAACGATCCGATTGCCATCACGGCAGCCATGATCGGCAGTTATGTGGATCTTTACCGGGTCAAGGCCGGGCTGGCGGTAAAAAAGAGCTACGGCCAGGTGCATAAGGATCTGGGCTATAAAGGCAGCGATTACCGGCTGAAAAAATCTGCCGAAACCGCCGCGCGCTACACACTGCCGCAGCTGGAGCAGTGCCTGGAGATTCTGCTGGAGCTGGACCAGGGGCTGAAGGGTTCCCCGACGGACAGCGCTGTTTTGCTTCAAACCACACTTTGCCGTCTGGCAGCCGCGGGGGTAACACGATGAGTGAAAAACTTCGCATCCAGCAGGTGATCGTGGTGGAAGGCCGGTATGATGCAGCGGCCCTCAGCGCAGTGGTGGACGGTCTGATTATCACCACCGATGGCTTTGCCATTTACAAAGACAAGCAGACCCAGTCTCTGCTAAAAGAGCTGGGCCGTCAGCGTGGGGTTATCCTGCTTACTGACCCGGATGCAGCGGGCTTTCGCATCCGAAACTTTTTGTCCAACCTGATCGGGCACGAATATGTGAAGCAGGCCTATGTGCCTGCCATTGCAGGCAAGGAGTCACGCAAGGCGGTTCCCGGCAAGGAAGGTCTGCTTGGTGTGGAAGGTCTTCCGCCGGAGGCATTAAAAAAGGCCCTTCTGGATGCGGGGGCCAGTGAAACTGCTGCCCGCAGCGGTCGGGCCATTACCTACACCGATCTGTATCAGTGGGGGCTTTCCGGCACGGCCGGCAGTCAGGAACAGCGGTTTGCTTTTCTGCGCAGGCTGGGCCTTCCGCCACGTCTTTCCAAAAAGGCGCTGTGTCAGGTGCTCAATCAGTTATATACCTACGAGGAAGCCCAGGCATTGGCTGAACAAATCGAAGAATAAGCAAGAGGCCCGGGGCCGCGAAAGGAGCAAATTACTCCTCGCGTGGCCCCGGGCCTCTTGTTTTATTTCAGTTTACCTTCCAGCAGCTGCTGATTCCACCAGGGCTTTTCAGCCTGAAAGCTGCGTCCGCTTACCCCCTGCAGCAGGGGATTGGTCAGAACGGGGAAGGTGAGCTGCCAGGCACACAACGCCTGATATTTCAGCTTCAGTTCCCGGTTGGCGGCGTTATTGCCGTATTTGCTGTCGCCCAGAATGGGGCATCCAATGCTGGCCAGATGCGCCCGAATCTGGTGTGTCCGTCCGGTAATCAGTTCCACCTGCAAAAGTGCCAGACGGCCGCTCACCGCAAGGGTTTTATACCGGGTTTCGATCTCCTTGCCGCCGGGCATTGAACGCTCACTTACCCGTACCAGCCCTTTGCCTGCATCCTTCACCAGATATCCCTGCAGGGTAGCCTGCTCGGGCCGGGGCCGTCCAAATGTAACACACAGGTATTCCTTGCGGATTTCCCGGTCCCGAATCAGATCGATCAACAGATGTTCGGTTTGCGGATCCTTTGCAATCAGCACAAGTCCACTGGTGCCGGTGTCCAGCCGATGGCACAACGCAGGTGCCAGGCCCTTTCCGGGTTCCCATCCATGCTCTCTGTGCAGATAAAGCATGGCCCGGTTGATCAGTGTATCCGGCTCGGTGTCGTGGATTACGGGCAGGCCGGCAGGCTTATCCACCAGAAGAATGTGTTCGTCTTCATAAACCGGCTTTGCAGCGAATCGGGCACGCAAAAATGCAGGTCCCTGAACAGCTGCCGGATTGAGCTGCTCCTCCGGCAGAAACAGCCGGATCTCGTCTCCGGTCTGAACCCGGGTGGAAAGGGGTTGTTTTTTGCCGTTCAGTTTGATTTTGTTTTCCCGCAATGCTTTATTTAACCTGCCAAAGGTCAGGGCGGGGAATTGCTCCGTGAGGTATTTGTCCAGCCTTACCGGGGTAAGGCTTTTCACTGAGATAATCTTCATGAAAGAACCTCCAGATCCTTACACTGACCGCTTTCGTTATACAGACAGTGCGCATCGTCAATTTCCAGTGTGACCATCAGCCAGCCGGCATCCTGATCACTTACTTCAAGAATGGGATACACCCCGCCCTCACCATCGGAAAGAGCCGTGGCTCCCTCCAGCTTCTGGCGGGTAAAGGGAGTATCATAGAAAAGAACAACCCTGTTGGCATCCTCCTGCCGTCCGATACTTTCCAGATTCAAACTCAAAATACCGTGATCCCAGAAGTCATCGGAGTAATCGGCCAGATGCAGCGGATAATTCTCACTGAATTCCATTGCCAGCGGATGGGTAAACTCCTCCAGTCCGGGGGCGATCACATAGACAAGAGGAGAACGGGTTTCGTCGCCGGTTTGCTGGTACAGTACCCCGCACCAGGCACCCTGATCCTGCGCCGCCTGTGCCACAGCCAGGAAGGTTTCCTCCTGTTCGGTAAAGAAGATGCAGTCCTGCGGCATTGCGCCTTCGGTAATGGCCTGTACAAATTCCTCCTGCCGCCGCTGGGCCTGAGCTTCATCATAGCGGGCAGTAAAAGATGTGTCGCTGCTGGTCATCTTCTCATCTGCAGTGTAAAGGGCCAGGCTCAGGCCGGTGGTTTTCAACGGACCCAGTGCCACCAGATGCTGGTAGCGACCCTCGGTTGCATTTAACAGTGCTGCAAGGCTGCTGTCTTGCTGGCTCAACAGGTTAAATCCCGCATCCGAATAGGGACGGAACGAACCCGCCTTTTCCAGCAATGCCGGGCTTAAATCCACCAGCTGTACAAGGCACAATACCCCGATCACAGCAGTTTGCACCCATTGTTTCTGGTATCGGGTCAAGCGGATCAGTGCAGCTACGCAGCAGGTAAAAATCAGGTAGTATACCGGCCAGAACAGACGCCCGCTGGAGCGCAGAGTGGTTGCCAGCTGTATCACAAACTGGGGCAGGGGAATCAGGGCAAGCACAGCGCCGTTGGCGGTAATCACATTGCTGACCGCAAATACCGTCAGGCAAAGCACAACAAACAGCAGTCCAAAACGATTTTTCAGGCATTTGAGGATGCTGAATCGATGCCAGCGCAGAACAACAATTACAACTGCCACGCTGCACAAAAGCATCCCAAGGCCCAGATAATTGAAGCCGTCGTAATTCCCCAGTGTCTGATTCTGGGCGGGCAGGAACAGGCTCCATTTGCCCATACCACGGCTGACCGGGTTCCAGAGCGCGTTCAGATTCATGCAGAAATGCCCATACTGTACGCCGCTTCCTCCGGATGCGGATCCTCCGCTGAACAATCCGAACAGCCAACCCACCAGTGCGGTGCATCCAAGATTGGCCGCCAGCAGTGCGGCCGGCTTTACAAACTGTTGGTGAAACACCGCATGTTCTGCAAAAAGCGCAAAAGTAAGCGCATACGTCATGGGGGCAAAATAAGGGTGAATGGCCAGCGTCAGGCAGTTCACAGCGAACAGCCCCGGGTAGAAAAACCGGCCTTCCCGCCGCCCACGAATGTAATAATACAGTGCTGCCAGAATCAGGAACTGCGCGGCCAGCGCAGTATGGCGAAACGCTCGCTCCAACAGAACAGGGCTGAAAACAAAGGGAACTGCGCCAAGCAGTACAATGGGCGTTCTGCGGCTGAACAGCCCCACCAGCAGGCAGGCAAATCCTCCCTGCAATACAAAGCAGAGCAGCGTGAACAGCCCGAAATACTGGAACACAGAGGGCAAAAAAGGTTCCAGCAGCCGAAAAAGCGCAGCAAACAGCGGGATGGAGTCGGTAAATGCCACGCTCAAACCAAAGGGCCAGTTGATGCGATCCGAAAAGCAGAAGGGAATTGAAAACTCAGACTTCCGGTAGAACATCCAGCCCGCATAATGCTGCTGAATGTCTGCCTCGATGTATCCACCGCGCAGCCAGGCGTCGTTTGTCACATCCAGTGGCGAAAGTCCATACAGCAAAAAGAATACCGCTGCGCCCAAAAGGCAGCCAAGAGCAAACAGCCGCCGACGCTCGTTTTTTTCATAACCAGGCATTTGAATCAAAGCCACGTCCTTTCCGTTCCTGCAAACCCCGACACAAAAGAGATTTGCGCAGGCATGGTTGCTTTGTTTATTATAAACGATTCCCCGCTAACCTACAATTCTTTTGTTTGAATCGAAGGGATATCCCATCGGAAAACATTGACAACGCAATGTATTTGGTGTATTATAATTAGGCTTGCCGCTGTGGCGGAACTGGCAGACGCAAGGGACTTAAAATCCCTCGCCCTAATAAGGCGTACCGGTTCGATCCCGGTCAGCGGCACCAAGCTGGAGCAAAGTAACCTTTGCTCCGGCGTTTTTTGTATCCGAAGAAGGAAAAAGCTCCCTGCCAAAATATGAACTGGCCCAGATGGTACAGACAGCATAAAAAGCCCTGGGTGTAGGAATATTCAGTTTTAGCAGGAGTGGCGCAGCGTCAGCGGCGCCACTCCTGCTTTGCTTTGGATACGCTCGTGGTTGTAAAAATGGATATAGCGGTCAATCATTTCATTTGCTTCGGAGAAGGTTTCCGGTTTGTGACGGTAGATGCACTCTGTTTTTAGGATGGAGAAAAAGTTTTCTGCCATTGCGTTATCATACGGGTTCCCACGTCTTGACATCGAAGGTGTAATGCCGTATTGTTGAGTTAGCTTGAAATATGCTTGGGATGTGTATTGAAAGCCTTGGTCGCTGTGGAGCTGCAACTCCGCAGCGGCCTTCTTCTTTTCTCTACACACTGCCTGGCGGATGGTGTCCAGCACCAGGTTCACCGTTTGCTGTGTCCCAGTCTTGTAGGACACTACTGTTGTCATACAAATCTCGGATCATAGACAGATACAATACGCCTTGCTTGGTTTTAATATAGGAAATATCGGTTACCCACTTGCGATTGGGTTCTTCAGCATGAAAATTTCGGTTGAGAAGATTCTCGTATGTTACCCCATTCGGATGGCAGGGCAGGGAAATCTCGCTCTGCCATTTTTCTGTGTTCAAATTCTGTGTGGTTGACGGCAAAAAGTATGTCTTTACCATCATGGAAGTTTTAGCCGCAAATCTGTTTTTTTCGGGTTGTGCGAAACCTGGATTTATACTATAATAAGTTCGAAAATCAGGTATCGATCCACCCGTGCCGGAGCACAGTAAAGCTGCCGACACGCCGCTGGGAAGCTGCAAAAGAGGAGCGTTTGCAATGAAAGAATATCAGAGCATGACCAGGCAGGAGCTGCAGGAAGAATACGAGGCGGTTCTGGCACAGTATCAGAGCTATCAGGCAAAGGGACTGAAACTGGATATGTCCCGCGGCAAACCCTGTGCCGAGCAGTTGGAGCTTTCCAACGGGCTGCTCAACCAGAATGAGTATGTCGGAGAAAATGGCGAGGATGCCCGTAACTACGGTTTGCTTGCCGGTATGCCCCAGGCCCGCCGTTTCTTTGCCGAGCTGATGGGTGTGGAGGAAAATGAAGTTATCGTGGGTGGCAATTCCTCGCTCACACTCATGTATTATATGATCGATCTGGGCTGGCGGGTCGGCTTTGCGGACAGCGACCATCCCTGGCGCACCGAGGAAAAGCTTAAATTCCTGTGTCCTGTACCCGGCTATGACCGTCACTTTGCCATTACGGAGTATTTCGGCTTCGAAATGCTGCCCATCCCCATGAAAGAGGATGGCCCGGACATGGATCTGGTGGAGCAGTTTGCCGCTGATCCCAGCGTGAAGGGAATCTGGTGTGTGCCGCTGTATTCCAATCCGGATGGCTATATTTACAGCGCGGAAACAGTACGCCGGCTTGCCAGCATGAAAACCGGTGCGCCGGATTTTAAGATCATCTGGGATAACGCATACTGTGTGCATCATCTTACCGATGAGCATTGCTCTGTGCCCGATATCCTGACCGAGTGCAAAAAGTATGGCACGAAGGATCGTCCTCTGCTGGTATGCTCCACCAGCAAAATGACCTTCCCCGGAGCTGGTGTTGCCGCGCTGGCCGCCAGTGAGGCCAATATCCGCCACATCCTCACCCAGATGGCTCCCATGGCCATCAGTGCCGACAAGATGAATCAGATGCGCCATGTGAGCTTTTTGAAAAACAAGGCGGGCGTACTGGCACACATGGAAAAACATCGTGCTATTCTGGAACCCAAATTTGAACTGCTCAAGGAAGCCTTTGCCTGCCAGCTGACTCCCTGCGGGGCCATTGCCCGCTGGACCAACCCCAAAGGCGGATATTTCATCAGCCTGTATGTGATGGATGGCTGCGCAAAGCGCGTGGTTCAGCTGTGCAAGGAAGCCGGTGTGATTCTCACTCCTGCAGGTTCGGCTTATCCCTACGGCAACGACCCGCAGGATCATCACCTCCGCATCGCTCCCTCGTATCCCACGGTGGCCGAACTGGATCAGGCCAGCCAGCTGCTTTGTGTCAGTGTTCGTCTGGCCAGTCTGGAAAAACTGTTGCAGGCATAACAAAAACCAATTGCAACGGCAGGCGAATCTGTGCTATAATAACGGAATCTTAAACTGCGGTGCGGGATAATGCGGCCCGGCCGTTCATCAAAGGAGGACCCCATATGAAGTGCCCTTACTGCGGCGAACTGGAATCCAAGGTCATTGATTCCCGCCCCACGGAGGACGGCGAGAAAATCCGCCGCCGACGGGAATGCCTGCGCTGCGGCAAGCGTTTTACCACTTATGAAATCGTGGAAACCGTGCCTTTGATGGTCATCAAAAAGGATCGTTCCCGCCAGGTGTTCGATCGGCAGAAGCTCCTGGGTGGCATGCTTCGAGCCTGCGAAAAACGCCCGGTCAGCTATGAGATGCTGGAGCGGGCGGTGGATAACATCGAGCAGTCCCTTCTGAACAGCTATGAGCGCGAAGTCACCTCCATTCATATTGGTGAGCTTGCCATGGAAGAGCTGAAGAAGATTGATGAAGTGGCGTACGTACGCTTTGCTTCGGTTTACCGGCAGTTCTCTGATTTGAACACCTTCATGAATGAGCTTAAGGAAATGCTCAGCAAGCGTTCAGAGCAGCCCGAAAAATAATCGGCGCACACCGTTCAGCTGAGATTTCAGCTTTCCCGTTTCGCAAAGAAGATCCTGCAGATAGTCCGGGTGTGCATAGGCGTTCAGGCCATACAGTGCACTTTCCAGTTCATGAAGCTGATCTTTTCGAACAAACACGGCAAGTACCGCCTGCTGCTTTTGATAGCCCTGTGTCATATATCGGATTTGCTCCCGTGCTTGCGGATACTCTCCACAGATGCAAAGGCTTTCCACCCGTACAAGCCCCTTATCCAGCGAATCGAGGGAATCCGATACCAGACGCTGACCGATGAGTGTGAGCAAACACAATGCCGCAAGAATCATTGCGGCTGCCCGCAACCGTTTCATTTCTGTCCTTTCCACAGCCCTCTGGTCCGCTTTTGCGGCAGGGGGCTGTTTTCTTTTGGAATCAATCTGTATTCGCCTCCAGCCCGTACCAGAAGAAGCAGTACCTGTTCTCGAGTGCATTTTTCTTTCCGGAGAAGGAACTCCAGCCATTGGGCGTCCTTCCTGCAGAGCGGAAGTGCCCCCTTCAGAAGCTGTCCATCCGCAATTACCGGAATAAAGGGATCGCCGTCCTCTGTTTTGCAAACGCTGATGCTGCCGTTGGTCTCAACCACCGCCCAGCTTACCTGTGCCGGGTCAAACACGTCCTTACCGCGCAAGGCTTCCAGAAGATCCCCGGTCCCGAACCGCAGCGATCGCAGAGTTTCGCGGCAGATCTTTCCGTCTCGAATCACGGTAACAGGGGAGCCGAACAGCAATCGTGCTGCTTTGGGCCGGCAGAAACACAGCCCGGAGAGGAAAAGTTCCAGTGCCACAATCAAAAACACAGGAACAAGGCTGGCAGTAAGTGGCAGCTCCGGCGACTCGATGGAGATGGACGCAAGGTTGGAGATCAGAATAGTGGAAACAAGCTCGGCGGGCTGTAATTCTCCCAGCTGACGTTTTCCCATCAGGCGCATGGCCAATAGAATGAGCAGATAAACCATCAGGGTTCGCAGCATCAGAATCAGCATTCCTTATCCTCCGTCTCTTTGAATCGCCTCACTGCCTTTTCGGTTTGCAATGCGGTCATTTGGGGTATACTAAGCCCCGGAGGTGACGCCGATGCAAACGGAAGAAACATTGAAGCCGCAACTTCAGCAAAATATCGAGTTGCTGAAACAGAGGTTTGGCAACTCGATCGATCTGTATACAAAGCCGGTCCGGATTCTGGGGATTCCATGTTGTCTTTGTATGTTCGAGGGCCTTTCCACCATTGAACGTTTGTGGGTTGTGGTGTTGGACATGCTGAGCAAAAGTGAGTTTCAGCCGGAAAGCGGTCTGGAGCTGTTTCATTACATGCAGTCTCAAACCGACCTGCCGCTGGAAAATTCCTGCGTGGAAACAGTGGATCAGCTGCGCACGCAGCTCACCGCCGGCACCACAGTGATTCTGATTGACGGATGCTGCAAAGCAGTGGTGCTTTCCACCCAGAACATGCAGTTCCGATCCATTCAGGAGCCCTCCGGAGAAGGGAATGTGCGGGGCTCCCGGGAAGGTTTCAGCGATCTGCTGCGCATCAACATCAGCCTGCTGCGTCGCCTGATCCGCACCGAAACGCTCACGGTGGAAACAATGATTTGTGGTGAGCGGACTGCCACAGAGGTGGCACTGGTTTACGATCGCTCTCTGGCGCCTGAGGAACTGGTAAAGCAAATCCGCGGCCGGCTAAGCAAGGCGAAACTTCCCGTGCTGTTTGACTCCAGCTACCTTGTGCCTTTTTTGCAGCGGGGTAGGTTCAGCTTTTTTCAGCAGGCAGGGTATACGGAACGCCCGGCCACAGCCTGCGCCAAACTCTGCGAGGGGAAAATAATAATTCTTGTAAACGGCAGCCCCTTTGCCATGATAATCCCGTATTTTTTCAGTGAACACTTTCAAAGTCTGGACGATTACTCCACGAAAGCCTATTTTGCCAGCTTTATCCGCATGATCAAATACAGCGCTTTCTTTCTTGCGGTGCTTTTGCCCGGCGTGTTTGTTTCCGTTGCAGAATATACGCCGGAGCTGTTTCCTCCGCAGTTGCTGTACAAAATCGCAGCCGCAGAAGCAGCCACACCACTGCCACTGTTCCTTGAGATGGTGCTGGTTATCGTTTTGCTGGAGATCGTACGGGAAGCAGGTTTGCGGCTGCCTCATCCCATTGGTCACAGCGTAAGTCTTGTGGCAGCCATCATCGTGGGAGATGCAGCGGTGAAGGCCGGAATCTTGAGCACTCCCATTGTAATCACCGCAGCGCTGACCACAATCTCCATGTTTGTGATTCCTTCCCTGTATGAACCGGCCACCGTGCTCCGCATCCTGTTTGTCTTTGCCGGAGGTTTATTTGGTCCCTTCGGTATTCTGGCTCTTCTTTTTATCATGCTTACCAGCATCTGCGGAATGAACTCCTTTGGCCTGCCCTATACGGCGCCTCTCATCCCGTGGGGAAGCGGAGCGGTTCGAGACGGGGTGCTTCGCACCAATTGGAAGCAGCTGGCCCGCCATCCCTTTTCCGTAAACGATTTGCCGGGAGGAAATGCAGATGGCACAGAATAAACAGTCCGCAATTGCTCCCGTCCAACTGGCTGCTGTTATGGGGGCAGCGCTGCTGGCCGATGTGTTTTTGCAGCCCTTTGGGCGCCGTGCTCCGCTCCTGACTGCACAGCACGGAATCCTGTGCGCTGCCGGTCAAATGGCGATTTTTTCATTTCTTTTGTGGTTGCTGCGCAAAGAAGCCTGCCGGGCGCTGGAAAATCGGATTTTCTGCAGTCTGATCAGTGTTGTAATGCTGCTTTCTGCCGCGTTGGAAATCATTCAGGGCGAACGTTTTTACAGCCAGTCCATGCGTACTGGTCTTCCGGTGGAATTTTTCCTTGTCCTTTTGTTTGTCTCGGTGTTTTATGGTGTTTATTCCGGGCTGAATGCGCTGACCCGAACCGCCTGGGCCGTGTTGGCGCTCACCGCCTTTTCCATGGCCTTGCTGTTGGTTTCCGTTCTTCCTCAGCTGCGCTTTGTAAATCTTCAGCCTGCATCTCTGAATCGGGAAGAGCTGACTCGGAATTTTTTCAGCCAGTTTTATCTGGCTCCGGAACTGATTCTCTGGGCGGTTTTATGGCCGTCGGACGCCTTACAGAAAACCAAACACCGGCCTGCGATTGTTTTTATATGGCTTTTCGCCACCCAGGCTCTATTCTGCCTGCTGGGCGAAATGACGCTCGGCCCGGCGTACCAGCAGGAGGAACAGCCGCTGTTTACGATTGCACGGCTGGGTGGAATTTCCGTATTCCGCCGACTGGACGCCCTGCATGCCTGTATATGGCTGCTTCTTTTCTTTGTCAAAATCACACTGTATTTTTCCGTATTTACCCAGATCATCCGCCGGGTGTTCCCTGTGTTGAAGGGCCACAGTGCCTACTATCTGGCAGTGGCGGGAGTGATCGGCATTTTTCTGGCCACCTGGGGACAGGCGGAACAGGCCGCTTACTGGTTGCAGCAGGCAGGCATTCTGGCATTGCTGATATGGCTGGCATTGTTTCGTATTTCGGCGGGGAGGCAAAAAAGATGAAATTGTTAAAACGGATTGCCCCTCTGTTTCTGGTAGTCGCCCTGTGTGGCTGCTCATCCACAGGGCTGGGGGACAAGGTGATTGTAAAAGCGCTCTTTCTGGATCATCAACAGCAATATATCGCTCAGGTGCTGGTTCTTGAACCCCAGCCAAGTGCCGACGCAGGGGAAGTCTCGGAAACCATCCGACTGATCGAGGGCAGAGGAAGTACCCTTGCAGAGGCTGTCGGCAAGGCGGAATCCGCCCGCGCCGAAGAGCTTTTTTACGGTCAGAACGAGCTGCTTCTTCTGGGGCCCGGACTGCAGCAGCAGGGGATGAGTGAGTGCTGCCGCTTTCTTTATGAAAACTCTGCCGGGCGCCCCAATATGGCAGTGTGGGGTATCAATCTTTCCGCCGATGAACAACCGCTTACCTCGGATAATGCCAGTGCAGTACTGGAGGGAATCCGCAGACTGGAGGAGAGAGGAGGATATCGCACCTACCTTTACCAGCTTGCCGCAGCACAGGGCGGGAGCATTCTTCCGCTTGTGAAGCTCAGCGGCGAGGATGATGTGCAGATGCCAGGGCTGACTTTTTATCAGAACGGAGCACCGGTGGCTCACATGTCCGGAAACGAAATGGAGCTGGCAGCTCTGTTCAGTGGACAGAAAGGAACCGGACAGCTTCAAATGGAAAGCGAAAACGGTCCGATCACCCTGACCATCCGCTCTCCCAAACTGATTTATGAGTGCGTGGAACAGGAGAGCTCCATGACGCTTCACATTCGATTTTCCGGTCATGTGGAGCAGATGACCGGAGAATCCCTTCCCGGTGCACGGGAGGAACGGCGTTCTCTTTTAAAAGAGCTGAACAGACAGCTGGAGCAAACAGCCGTCGATGTAGTTCGAAAATCCTTTTCTGATGAAAGCGATCCGTTCGGGTTTTTGAACCGTTTCCGGAATAAAAATGAGCATCTGGCTCTTACACTGGCGAAAAATGGTATGCTTTACCAACCGGAAAGTGTGGTGTTTTCCAGCGCGCTTCAACTGTTGTAACGGCTGTGCCTGTATCTCTGTAAAAAAATAAAGGTCGTCCGGCTGGGGTCTTCGTTCTGCCGGACGACCTGCTTTTCTGTGCACTTCTTCTCAGCCAGATAAAAAAGCTGCATCGGGAGCACCTGCAGTTTGTGCAATACTGCATGCTTTTCTTGCAAATCAAATTGATAATCTTTCCGCAATCATGTATAATAAAAACAACTCTGAAATTTCATCAAAAAGGAAGGGTGTTCTTTATGCCGGCATTTTCCGTCCCACTGAGCAAAGTAGCGGAACAGCTGAATCTTGAAACGATCTATGCGCCGAAAGAATTGACGGAGATCCCGATTTATACGGCGGATGTCAACCGCCCGGGCATTGTGCTTGCTGGGTACTACCAGTATTTCGATGCCAATCGGATCCAGATCTTCGGTATGGTCGAGATGTCTTATCTGCAGGAGCTGCCCGCAGCTACCCGTCGCGCTCACCTGGAGCGTCTGTTTGAGCTTACCCCCCCGGCGGTGCTCATCAGCCGCAGTCTGGAACCCCTGCCTGAGATGATCGACTTTGCGCGGATGTACTCTGTGCCTGTTCTGTCTTCTGCGGAGTCCACTTCCACCTTGATGAGTGCTTTAATCAGTCTGTTGAATGTGGAGCTGGCCCCCCGTGTTACCCGTCACGGTGTTTTCATTGAAGTTTACGGCGAGGGCATCCTAATTCTGGGTGACAGTGGCGTAGGCAAGAGTGAGACCGCTGTGGAGCTGGTCAAACGTGGCCATCGCCTGATTGCCGATGACGCCGTGGAGCTGCGCCGCACATCCAGCCGCACCATCGTGGGTACGGCTCCGGAAAACATCCGTCACTTTATCGAGCTGCGCGGCATCGGTATCGTTAACGTTGCACGCATTTTCGGTATCGGCTCGGTTAAGGTGAGCGAGAAGGTTGACCTGGTCGTGGATCTGGAACCTTGGGACAAAACCAAAAATTACAGCCGCACCGGTCTGGAAACTGATTTCTATGACATTCTGGGGGTACAGATTCCCAAGACGGTAATTCCTGTTATGCCCGGCCGTAATCTGGCGGTAATTCTGGAAACGGCCGCTATTAACAACCGTCAGAAAAAGATGGGTTACAACGCCGCCAAAGAGCTGCTTGCACGCCTTGGCCTGGATGAGGACGTTGGCATCTGACACAGAAAGGGAGCATATACTTTGTATCAAATTGCAGCGGATCTGCACACGCACACACTGGTTTCCAACCACGCATTCAACACCATCACCGAAATGGCCACAAAGGCTGCAGCAATGGGGTATAAGGCTATCGCCATCACCGATCATGGCTGCGCCATGCCGGATTCCCCGCACATCTGGTATTTTAACAATCTGATTCGTCTGCCGGACGTGCTGGAAGGAATCCCCGTGCTGAAGGGCGTAGAGGCCAACGTGATGGATTTGGAGGGAACGCTGGATTTTTCACAGCAGGAACTGGCTCGCTTCGACTGGGTTATTGCCTCCATCCACGGCGACTGCCTGCCGGGCAAACTCACCGTGGAGCAGGCCACAGATCTCTGGCTGAAGGTGGCGCAGAATCCTTATGTTGACATGATCGGCCATTCCGAACAGGCCAACCACGTGTATGACTATGACCGGGTCACCCGGGAATTTGCCGCCCACAATAAAGTGGTGGAGCTGAACGGAAACTCTTTTGCCGTGCGCCCGGAAGGGGCAAAAAACATGAAGGCGCTTGCGCTCGCGTGCAAAAACAGTGGCTGCAAGATCGCGCTTAACAGCGATGCCCACTCCATCTATCATCTGGAGCGCGGTGTATCGCATCTGTTCGGGATTCTGGAGGAAATTGATTTTCCGAAGGATCTTATCGTCAATGGCTCCGGTGAAAACCTTCGCCGTGAGCTGGAAATACATAACAAAAAAATCGTGGATCGGATCGGAGAGTTGTTAAGATGAAGAAATATACAATTGGCGTAGATCTGGGCGGTACCACCATCACCGCCGGTATTGTGGATGAAGAATTCAAAGTGCTGCACAAATGCACCTGCGACACCGATCTGCCCCAGCCTGAAGAAAAGATCGAAGAGAAGATTGCCAACCTGTGCCGTCAGGTCCTGGTGGAGAGCAATCTGACTCTGGATGACCTGATGTGGGTGGGCATTGGTACCCCGGGCAGCGTAAACAGCAAAACCGGCATAGTGGACTTTAACGCGAATTTCGGTTATTATGATTGGGAGCTTCGCGATCACATGGAGAAGCGCCTGGGTTGCAAGGTCTACATCGAAAACGATGCAAATGCAGCGGCTTACGGCGAATTTATCGCTGGTGGCGCACGCGGTGCACGGTATGCTGTGGTGATCACTCTGGGCACCGGCATCGGCGGCGGCATCATCATCGACGGCAAGATTTTTGCCGGCTTTAACTATGCAGGTGCTGAGCTGGGCCACATGGTAATTCAGAAGGATGGCCGCCCGTGCATGTGCGGTCGAAACGGCTGCTGGGAAAAGTATGCTTCCGCCCGTGCTTTGGCTGAGGATACCAAAGCCGCTATGATGTCGCACCCCAAAAACATGATGTGGCAGCTGGTGGACGGCGACATCACCAAGGTTGGCGCCAAGACTGCATTTGACGGCATGGCTGCCGGCGACGAGCTGGCCACTCAGCTGATCAACAAGTTTGTAGAATATGTGGCGTGCGGCCTGACCAACGTGGTCAACATCTTCCAGCCGGAAATCATCTGCATCGGCGGCGGCGTTTCCAAGCAGGGCGAGGTTCTGCTGGCTCCTGTGCGCAAGCTGGTCAACTGGGAGGATTATGCCCGTGATGGCAAGCACCGTGTGACCATCAAACCCGCCGAGCTGTTTAACGATGCCGGCGTTGTGGGCGCAGCATGGCTGGGCAACCAGGAAAAACTTTAATTTTTAGGAGGCCGTTTTATGGCGTGCATGGAGCATTTAAAGCAAAAACTGGAGGAAGCAGCGATCCCTTATTCCTGCGGCGAGCCCCTTGCACGCCACACCAGCTTCCAGATTGGCGGCCCTGCCGCCTTGTTCTGCATGCCTCACACCGCGCAGCAGCTGGTTCAGGCCATTGGGCTGTGCTGTGAGGAAGGGGTGCGAACCTACATTCTGGGCAATGGTTCCAATCTTCTGTTCAGCGATCATGGCTTTGACGGCGTGGTGGTTTCCACCCGTTCCCTTGAGCCCGAAATCCGGGTGGAAGGGGATCGCATCATTGCCGGAGCGGGAGTTTCATTGAAGCAGGTCTGTGAAGAGGCTGCGCGCCATAGCCTTACCGGTCTGGAATTCGCTTACGGTATTCCGGGCAGTCTGGGCGGCGCAGTGTATATGAACGCCGGCGCTTACGGCGGTGAAACCCGCGATGTATTGCTGGAGGTCGAATTCCTGGACGAAGCCGGTCAGATTCGTTCTCTTCCGGTTTCCCAGCTGGAGCTTGGCTACCGCACCAGCATCTTTGCGCGCACCGGCTGGTGTGTACTTCGGGCAACATTGCAGCTCCGTCCGGGAGATTCCGTTCAGATTCAGCAAAAAATGGATGACCTGATGAATCGCCGCCGGCAAAAACAGCCTTTGGAATATCCCAGCGCAGGCAGCGCCTTTAAGCGGCCGGAAGGTGCTTTTGCCGGCAGCCTGATCGAACAGTGCGGCCTGCGGGGTTTCCGTGTGGGTGATGCTGCCATCAGCGAAAAGCACTGCGGCTTCATTGTGAATCTGGGCCACGCCAGCTGCGCGGACGTGCTGGAGCTGGCCCGTCAGGTAAGTGAACGGGTACAGCGGGAAACGGGTTTTGTGCTGGAAAAGGAAATCCGTGTAGTGGAATAATTGCGCGCATGACCGGCTGCTGGCAATCGGCAGCCGGTCATGCAGGTTATGCTGGATAAAAAAGAGAAGGAAAAGGAGAGACGGATCATGGAACTGCTGGTGGTTACCGGCCTTTCCGGGGCTGGAAAATCCCTCGCGGTAAATGCATTGGAGGATATCGGTTATTTTTGTATCGACAATATTCCGGCCGGGCTGATGCCCCGTCTGCTGGATTTTGCCCTTCAGGGCGAAACCATGCTGGAGAAGGTGGCAGTGGTCGTGGACATCCGTGGCTGCCGCACCCAGAGCGACGTACAGGAGGCTCTGACCAGCATGGACAGCCGCCAGGTGCCATATCAGGTGCTGTTTCTGGACGCTTCCGACGATGTGCTCGCACGGCGCTATAAAGAAACCAGACGTATTCATCCACTGTGTGTGCAGGAAGGCGTTTCCATGACCGACGCCATTGAGCAGGAGCGTAAAATCCTTCAGCCTTTTTTTGAGCGCGCAGATTTTGTGGTGGACACTTCTCTTCTTTCTGCCGCGCAGAACAAAGAGCGAATCTGCAAACTCTTCCTGCACCAGAACCAGCAGCCAATGGTGCTGACAATTCTTTCCTTTGGCTTCAAGTATGGCCTGCCGAAGGAAGCAGATGTGGTATTTGATGTGCGCTGCCTGCCCAATCCTTTTTACATCCCGGAACTGAAGGAAAAAACCGGCCTGGACAGCGAAGTAGTAGACTATGTGATGCAGTTTGAGCAGTCGCAGGAACTGCTGCGTCGTATTCTGGATCTGCTGGATTACTCTCTCCCCATGTACATCAAGGAAGGGAAAAGCCAGCTGACAATTGCGGTGGGATGCACCGGCGGAAAACATCGATCCATCACCTTTGCCCGCAAGATCGCAGAACATTGCCAGAAACTGGGCTATGGGCCGATTCTCTATCACCGCGACCAAAAGCGTGTATATTGACGAAAGGGCATCTGTAAAAGAATGAGCTTTGCACAGGATGTAAAAACCGAGATCACTCAAAAAAAGATCAGCCGCCCATGCTGCCTTCTGGCAGCCAGCTACGGCGCGGCCTGTTTCAGCCGTTATTTTGACAGCCGCGGAGTAGTTTTCCAGACCGAGCTTGGAACCGCTGCCCATTATGTAAAACGGGTATTCCATCTGTGCGGCATCGAGGGCAATGTGACCAGCAAGCAGCGGCCCAGCGGCATGGTTTATGAATTCAAGGTGGATGATCCGGAACAGGTTCGGCTGATGCTGGAAAAGTTCCACTGCGACCCGGAGCAGGTCAGCCTGCGCATCGACCCCACATTGCTGCGTTGCCCCCAGTGCAGCGCGGCCTTTCTGGCTGCTGCCTTCGTGTGCTGCGGCACCATGACTGATCCCCGCAAGGAGTATAACCTGGAGTTTCTTTCCAGCCGCCATAATCTTGCACGGGATCTGGAGGGAATTCTGGCGGAGCATGAGTTTCGCCCCCACCGCACTCTGCGCAAGGGCGTGAATGTGGTGTACATCAAAGCAAGTGAACAGATTGAGGAGCTTCTGGCCTACATGGGGGCAGGGAACGCAGCCATGGAGATCATGAACCACAAGGTGATCAAGGAACTGCGCAACAAGACCAACCGCCTGACCAACTGTGAGACGGCCAATATGGACAAGACCGCAACCGCAAATGTTCAGGTAACGCGAGCCATCGAATACCTGAAACAGAATCACATGTTTGATGGCTTGAGCCAGCCTCTGCGGGAAGCTGCAGAGCTGCGGCTGGCCTGGCCGGATCTGTCGCTTTCCCAATTGGCAGAAAAGAGCCCGCAGCCCATCAGCAAATCCGGGCTCAGCCACCGGCTGAAAAAGCTGGAGCGCCTGGCATCTGAACTTCAGCAAAGGAGAACCAATGGCTGATACCAACAAGCAATTTACCCATCTGCATGTCCACACGGAATACAGCCTTCTGGATGGTGCCTGCCGAATCGATCGTATTTTTGAACGGGTCAAGGAGTTGGGCCAAACCTCCATCGCCATCACCGACCATGGTGTGATGTATGGCTGTGTGGATTTCTACAAAGCCGCTAAAAAGGCCGGCATCAAGCCCATCATCGGCTGTGAAGTCTATGTGGCCAATCGTTCCCGTTTCGATAAGGTCAACCGCATCGATGGCTCCAACCATCTGGTGTTGCTGTGCAAAAACGAAACCGGTTATAAAAACCTGATCAAGCTGGTTTCTGCCGGCTTCATTGAGGGTTTTTACTCCAAGCCCCGGGTGGACAAGGAACTTCTGGAGCAGCATCACGAAGGCCTGATCTGTCTTTCTGCCTGTCTTGCAGGCGAAGTCCCTCAGGCACTGCTCGCTGGCGACTATGAGAAAGCCCGCCAGGTTGCATTGTATTACAATGATCTGTTCGGGCAAGGAAACTATTACATCGAGATCCAGGATCACGGCATTGAAGAGCAGCAACAGGTTTTGCCGCTGCTGATTCGCCTTGCCCGGGAGACCGGTATCCCGCTGGTAGCCACCAACGATTCCCATTACCTCCGCAAGGAGGATAGCAAGATGCAGAGCATTCTGATCTGCATCCAGACCGGTAAGACCATTCAGGACGACGACAAACTGGAGTTTGAAACCGACGAATTCTATCTGAAAAGCACCGACGAAATGTACGATCTGTTTGCCATTGCGCCGGATGCCTGTGAAAACACCAACCGTATTGCGGAACAGTGTAATTTTGATTTTGAATTCGGCGTGACCAAACTGCCTTACTTTGAAGCCCCTGACGGAATGGAAAATCAGGCCTACTTCGAAAAGCTGTGCTACGAAGGCCTTACCCGCCGTTACGGCAGTAATCCCGCTCCGGAAATCCGGGAGCGCCTGGATTACGAAATCGATGTAATCCGCCGTATGGGCTACACCAACTATTACCTGATCGTATTTGATTTCATCAACTACGCCAAAACACAGGGTATCCCGGTAGGCCCCGGACGCGGAAGCGGCGCTGGAAGTCTAGCTGCCTATTGTGTGGGTATCACCAACATTGATCCCATCCGCTACAACCTCCTGTTCGAACGGTTTTTGAACCCGGAACGTGTGAGCATGCCGGACTTTGACGTGGACTTCTGCTACGAACGCCGGCAGGAAGTGATCGATTATGTGAACAACAAATATGGGCACGACCACGTGGCGCAGATCATCACCTTTGGAACCATGGCCGCCCGCGCTGCCCTGCGGGACGTTGGCCGCGTGATGGACATGCCCTATGCTGCGGTGGACGCGGTGGCCAAGCTGGTTCCCATGGAGCTGAAAATGACCCTGCACCGGGCTTTGGAGGTATCTCCGGAGCTGAAAGCCCGCTACGACTCCGACGAGCAGGTGAGGGAACTGGTGGACACTGCCATCAAAATTGAAGGCATGCCCCGTCACGCCTCCACTCATGCGGCAGGCGTGGTAATTACCCGGGAGGCGGCCAATGAATACGTTCCGCTTGCCTGCAACGATGGCGTTCCCGTAACGCAGTTCACCATGACAACCATCGAGGAGCTCGGCCTTCTCAAAATGGACTTTCTGGGCCTGCGCACCCTCACCGTGATTCGGGATGCGGAACGGATGATTCAGCGCCGTGTTCCTGAGTTCTCGGTGGAAAAGATGCCCTACGATGATCCGGCCACCTACGAGATGCTGGGCCAGAGTGAAACAGAGGGTGTGTTCCAGCTGGAAAGCACCGGCATGAAGCAGGTGCTTCTGGGGCTGCGCCCGCAGAATCTGGAAGACATCATCGCCCTGATCTCGCTGTATCGACCGGGCCCCATGGACTCCATCCCCACTTACCTGCGCAACCGCCATGAGCCGGGAAAGATTCACTACAAGGTTCCCCAGCTGGCGCACATTCTGGATGTGACCAACGGCTGTATTGTGTATCAGGAACAGGTCATGCAGATCTGCCGGGAACTGGCAGGCTTCTCTTTGGGGCAGGCCGATCTGGTACGCCGCGCCATGAGCAAGAAAAAGCACGATGTCATGGAGCGGGAGCGTCAGAACTTCGTATATGGCAGCAAGGAACCGGGATCGGAATGTGTGGGCTGCATTGCCAACGGCATCGACGAAAAAACGGCCAACGAGATCTTCGATGACATGTCCAGTTTTGCGTCTTACGCCTTTAACAAATCCCATGCGGCCTGCTATGCTTATGTGGCTTACCAGACCGCCTATCTGAAATGCCATTATCCCAATGAGTTTATGGCAGCGCTGCTGACCAGCGTACTGGACAACACCGATAAGGTGATTGAGTATTCCGGCGAATGCCAGCGGCTTGGCATCAAGGTGCTGCCGCCCAACATCAATGTGAGTGATGGCGGCTTCACCGTAGACGGAAGCGACATTCGTTTTGGCCTGAACGCAGTCAAAAACGTGGGCCGTAACCTGATTGCCGCAGTAGTTCGGGAGCGCAAGGAAAAGCCGTTCCGCTCGCTGTATGACTTCTGCCGCCGGATGTATGGCTGCGAAATCAACCGCCGGGCGGTGGAAAGCCTGATCAAATGTGGTGCGTTTGACGGATTGGGTGCCACACGCAGGGCCATGCTCCAGTGTATCGAGGGCATTTTGAAGAGTGTGGAAACCGACAGCCGTAAAAATCTGGAAGGCCAGCTGGATCTGTTCAGCCAGAGCGGCGAGCAGGAAACGGTAAACGACTATGTGATTCCCGCTCTGGAGGAATTCCCCACCGGGGAGCTTTTGCAGATGGAAAAAGAGGTGAGCGGCCTGTATCTGAGCGGCCATCCTCTGGACGCATATCGGGAAATCATCAAAAATATATCCAGCTGCAAGATTAGTGAATTGACAGGAGAAGGCGCAAAAGCTTACGATAATAAAGTAGTCAACATTGTTTGCGCAGTGATCAAAAGCAAATTTATGACGACTCGCTCCAACACCATGATGGCCTTTACCAACGTGGAGGATCTGAGCGGCACCATGGAAATTCTGGTTTTCCCGAAGATCCTGATGAACTGCCGCGATGCCCTGCAGGAAAATGCGGTTGTGGTAATCACCGGTCGTGTTTCGGTGAAGGAGGATGAAGCAACCAAGCTCGTGGCGGAAACCATTGTTCCCATCGAACAGTATCAGGCCCGTCGGCCGGAAAAATCGGCCGCAGCCAGCGTGCCGGAAAAGCCGCAGCCGCCCAAAAAGGGGCTGTACCTCAAGCTGCCCAGCCAGAACTGTGAGCAGTTCCGCAAGGTAACAAACCTGCTCAGCGGTATCTTTGACGGCGGTATGCCGGTCTACATGTATTTTGAGGATCGCAAGCAGCTGACTCTGGCACCACGCAGTTTGTGGGCACTGGATCATGAGCTGCTTTACCCGGAATTGCGCCGGATTTTGGGCGATAAAAATGTTGCTACAAAATAGTTGGCCGATTGGGCAAACCTTTTGGCAGCAAAATGCGTAGAATGTTTTGCATTTATGTTGCCTGGGTGTTATAATTATACCAATGTCAAATTTCGATTTGATTTAGGAGGGGTATTACTATGTACAAGGAAATTAAAACCATCGGTGTATTGACCAGCGGCGGCGACGCCCCCGGCATGAACGCAGCGGTTCGCGCAGTTGTTCGTACCGCTCTGAGCAAGGGCATCAAGGTTATTGGCATTCAGCGCGGCTATAATGGTCTGCTGAACGGCGAGGTTCGCGAAATGAACCTGCGCAGTGTATCTGAGATCATTCACCGCGGCGGCACCATCCTTTACACTGCCCGCTGCCTGGAGTTTGTTACCGCTGAGGGCCAGAAGAAGGGCGCTGAAAAGTGCAAAGAGCTGGGTATTGACGCTATGGTTGTAGTTGGCGGTGACGGTTCCTTCAAGGGCGCCCGCGCTCTGGCAAACCTGGGCATCCCCTGCATCGGTATTCCCGGTACCATTGACAACGACATCGCCTGCAGCGAGTACACCATTGGTTACGACACTGCCATGAACACTGCCGTTGAGATGATCGACAAGCTGCGTGATACCACTCAGAGCCATGACCGTTGCAGCGTGGTTGAGGTTATGGGCCGTAACGCCGGTTACATCGCTCTGAACGTGGGCATCGCCACCGGTGCTCTGGCTATCCTGATTCCCGAGCGTCCCTACGATCTGGATCACGACATCATTTCCCGCATGAACCAGACCCAGAAGACCGGCAAGAAGCATTTCATCGTAATCGTTGCCGAAGGTGTTGGCCATGCACAGGAGCTGGCCAATGAGATTCAGGCCCGCACCGGCATTGATTCCCGTGCCACTGTTCTGGGCCATGTACAGCGTGGTGGTTCTCCCACTCTGCGTGACCGCGTAACCGCTTCTCAGATGGGTTACCATGCTGTTAACCTGCTGGAGAAGGGCATCTACAATCGCGTTGTTGCCGTTTCCGCCGACAAGATTGTGGACTACGATATCAACGTGGCTCTGTCCATGCACAAGACCATTGACACCATGATGCTGGATGTGGCCAACACCATTTCCATCTGATTTTAGTCATTCAAAGGGCATGTCGCTTGCTGGCGACATGCCCTTTTTGATTAAAAAGCCTATAATGGCTCACGTTTCCTCTCTTTTGTGAATATACTCTTGGAGAGATTACCAACAATGGAGGGGGAAGCGATGCGCCGTATTTCTCATTCCGCACGGCAGCGGATGGTCAAGCGAAGGAAAACCGGCTTATGGCTCATTTTTATAACTGCACTCTCTCTGTTCTTTCTGCAAAGGGCTGATCAGGCTCTCCGCCCCCTTACCGTGCAGGTGTTACAATATCAGTGCCGCGCGTTGGCAGCACGCACCATTCAAGGTGCCTGCAATTCCATTCTGGAAGAAAACCACACCCTTTACAATGATCTGTACAGCATTCAGCATGACAATACCGGCAGGGTGCAGAGTGTGACCGTTGATTCTGCCCGCATCAATTCTCTGGAGGATGCGCTGGTGGATCAGGTCAACCTGTCTTTGACCCAGCTTCCTCAGTATCCGCTTCGTATCCCGCTGGGTACCTTGAGTGGAATTCAATTCTTCAGTGGGCTGGGGCCGAAAATTACCGTACAGGTGCAGCCACTCTCACTGGTTACCAGCCAGGTAAGGAGCAATTTCTCCCAAGCCGGTGTTAATCAGACCAGACTTGAAATTACCATTTGTTTTTCCGTTCAGATTGGTGCCCTCCTGGCCGGTGAAGTGATTCCGGTGGACGTTCAATCAGAAATACTTGCCGCACAAGTCCTGATCGTTGGCGAAGTGCCGCAGTTATACGCCCAAAACGGCTGGGCAGGCGAAAAAGCCTAGCCCCCGGATGGGCCAATGTGTTATAATGAGGATTCAGAATGATAATGCCAAACAGCATTGCTTTTGGACTTTTAAGAGGTGATCGATTTTGACATTGGAACAGGCCCAGCAGCGAATTCTTGAGCTGCGCCGGGTGATTGAATACAACAACCGCCTTTATTATGATCAGGACGCCCCCGAACTGGAGGATTTTGAATACGACGCATTAAACCGGGAGCTGAAGGAGCTGGAAGCGCAGTTCCCGCAGCTGATCACACCGGATTCTCCCACTCAGCATGTGGGCGGAACTCCTTCCGGGAAATTCGCCAAGGTGACCCATGCGGTAAAAATGGAAAGCCTTCAGGATGCGTTTTCCTATGAGGAGCTGCGGGATTTCGACCGTCGAGTGCGGGGTGAGGGTATTTCTCCCCGTTATGTGGTTGAAGTGAAAATTGACGGTCTTTCCGTAAGCCTTGAGTATGAAAACGGCGCTTTTGTGCGTGGTTCGACCCGTGGTGACGGCATAGTGGGCGAGGATGTGACCAAAAACCTGGCCACCATCAAGGATATTCCCAAGAAACTGCTGAACGCACCGGAATTTCTGGAGGTGCGCGGCGAGGTCTATATGCCCCACGCAGCCTTTGAACAGCTGGTGGAGGAGCAGGAACTGAACGATAAGCAGCCCTTTAAAAATCCCCGCAACGCAGCAGCCGGCTCTCTGCGTCAGAAGGACAGCAAGATCACCGCGAGCCGCGGACTTTCCATCTTCGTGTTCAATATCCAGCAGATTCGGGGCAAGGAGCTGCACAGCCACCAGGAAAGCCTGGATTATGTGAAGCAGCTGGGATTTGTGGTATCGCCCCGATATCATAGCTTTGATAACATTGATGACGCCATTGCCGAAATCGAAGCTATTGGGCAGATGCGCGGCACGCTGCCCTTCGATATTGACGGTGCAGTGATCAAGGTGGATGATTTTGCCCAGCGCGGAATGCTGGGCAGTACCAACAAATTCCCCCGCTGGGCCATCGCCTTCAAGTATCCGCCGGAGGAGAAGGAAACCGAACTGCAGCAGATTGATATCACGGTGGGGCGTACCGGTGTTCTTACCCCCACAGCGGTATTTACGCCCGTGCAGCTGGCCGGCACCACGGTTTCCCGGGCAATTCTGCACAATGAGGACTTTATCCGTCAGCTGGATGTGCGCATCGGTGACCGGATTCTTGTTCGAAAAGCCGGTGATATTATCCCGGAAGTGGTTGCAGTCACCCAGCACAAGGACGGCTCTGAGCCCTATCAGATGCCCCAGGTATGTCCCTCCTGCGGTGCTCCCGCGGTTCATCTGGGAGGGGAGGCGGCTCTGCGCTGCGTAAACCCGGAATGCCCGGCCCAGGCTCTGCGCAACATCATTCACTTTGCCAGCCGCAACGCCATGGACATCGACGGTCTGGGCAAAGCTGTGGCCGCTCAGCTGGTCAGCAAGGGATATGTGCACTCGGCGGCAGATCTTTATGATCTGACCGAGGAGCAGCTGATGACACTGGATAAATTCAAGGAAAAAAGCGCACGCAATCTGCTGAATGCCATCGATGCCTCCAAGGAAAACAATCTGGACAAGCTTCTCTTCGGTCTGGGCATTCGCAACATTGGCGAAAAGGCAGCAGCCTCCATTGCGGAGCATTTCCGCTCCATGCAGGCTGTGCGGGAGGCCGGGGAAGAGCAACTCAGCGAGATCGACGGTTTCGGCGCGGTTATGGCACAGAGTGTTCTTGCCTTCTTCGCAAAAGAAGGTACAGAGGATCTTCTTGGCCGCCTGGAACGCGCCGGAGTGAATATGGAATGGCATGGTGAGGAAAAGACCGATAAGCTGGCCGGTAAAACCATTGTGGTTACCGGAACCTTGCCCACCCTTTCCCGTGCTGAAGCAGAAGCCCTGATCACCAAGAACGGCGGCAAGGCAAGTGGTTCCGTTTCCAAAAAGACCGCCTATGTTCTTGCCGGAGAAGCAGCCGGTTCCAAACTCACCAAAGCCCAGCAGCTGGGAATCCCCGTAATCGACGAAACCGCATTTTTACAAATGATCCAATAATCTTCCGTTCATCCCCCGGGCCAAAAGCCCGGGGGATTTTTCTGTTCTACCAGCTCTGCCCGGGCCATATACTTGTAGCACAAAGGAGCGTGAAATGAAAATGGACGAGTATTACAGTGCAATCCAACGGCTCCCCGCGCAGGTGCGGGAGGCACTTGCGCAGCTTCCTCCTGCATTTGCCGCGCAGGTGCACGAGATCCGCCTGCGCAGCGAACGGCCAATCGTTTTTTCCACCCCGAATGGACCGGTACTGGCATCCAACCTCCTGCCCAAATACGCTGCCGCTCTTCGTCTGAGTGCCCATGGTCTTCAGGAGTGCTTCTATTCGCTGTGTGAAAAGTCGGTTCACAGTTACGAACGCCAGCTTTCTCAGGGCTTTTTTACGATTCCCGGCGGTCATCGGGTGGGCGTTGCCGGAATCTTTCATCAAACGGACAACGGACAGAACCGTTTTCAGGTTATCACCTCGCTGAATCTGCGTATTGCCCGCATGATTTTTGTCTCATTGCCGGATTCTCTGGAGGTCTGCCTTTCGGACTGTTTTCATGGTCTGATTCTGGCCGGCCCTCCCGGCAGCGGTAAAACAACGCTTCTGCGCAGCATCGTCAAAGCCATCAGCGACAGGGGGAAAAAAGTGGCAGTTGTAGATGAACGTCAGGAACTTTGGCCCTGCGACCCATGGGGGCATTCCGCACAGGTTCCTTTGAATTGTGATGTTCTGTCCAATTGTCCCAAATCGTTCGGTATTGAAACTGTCGTCCGCTGCCTTGGACCACAGATTGTGGTATGTGATGAACTTGGCTCCGGCAAGGAATTTCGGCAGGTGGAACAGGGCATACGATCGGGGGTCAGCTTTATCTGTTCTGTACACGCCGCAAATGTGGACGAGTTGGAGGCGCGCCTGGAACAAAGCCGCACCCGTCTGCGTACATTTTTTTCCGCCTGTGCCTTTCTGTACGGTCCTCAGAGTGCTGGAACAATCCGGGAGACAATCGTTCTATGATCTGGGTTCTAAAGCTGTCCGGGGCCGTTCTGGTAAGTGTTGCAGGCTTTTTGTTCGGGGCTGAGCAGGCTGCCGGATTGCATAGACAAGCCCTCTTCTGGGCAGAGCTGGCCCGCATGCTGGTTCAGATTCAGGATGCTGTACATTACCGTGCATTGGCCACGCCCTGTTTGCTGGAGGAACTGCGGGCAGGGGGTTATCCCCACCTGCTTCTGAATAACTGCACCGCACTGGAAAGCTACTGTTTCCCTGCATATATTCCACCGGGGGAGACGGCTTCCTTTTCCTCACTTTTCATGCAGATTGGTCAGATAAGCGCCCAGGAACTATGCGAACAGATTCCCTATTATGTGGAGCTTGCCCGTCAGAACAGCGCACGTCAGGAAAAGAAATTTCAAGCAGCAGCAAGGCTCTACCCTCAAGCCGGGATCTGCACCGGCCTGATGGCTGCACTGCTGCTTTTATGAAGGAAGGTTTGGAGCGATGGACATTGACCTGGTATTTAAAATTGCCGCCATCGGCATCATTGTTGCGGTCCTGAATCAACTGCTCATCCGTTCTGGGAGAGAAGATCAGGCCATGATGACCACCCTGGCGGGGTTGATTGTTGTGCTATCCATGCTGGTGCAGCAAATCAGCGACCTGTTCGTTAACATAAAATCGCTGTTTAATCTGTAACAATGGAATATGGGAATTTTTCAAATTGCAGCTTTTGTGCTGGTGTCGGCCGTGCTGATCAGTCTGGTACGGGAGTATCTGCCTTCCTATGGAATTCTTTGCCTTCTGGGATGCTCGGTAGTGCTTTTGATTTACCTGCTGCGCCTGGCCACCCCGCTCATCGAACAGCTGCACGCTTATGCAGTCTATTGGGAGCAAAGCGGTTTTTCCACCGTAATCAAAGCTGCCGGAATTGCGCTGGCCTCTCAAACAACGCAGGACCTTTGCAAAGACGCCGGACTCAGCAGTCTTGCCGGAAAAGTGGAATTTGCCGGCCGTTGCCTGATTCTAATGTGCGCCCTGCCTCTTTTGCAAACAGCCGCCGAATCCCTGGGGTTCTTTCTTCAATGAGGCGTCTGCTGGGTTTCCTGTTACTTCTTCTATTGCTGCCGGCTGTGGTTTCGGCAGAGGATCTCCCGGATTCCGCCCAAAAAATTCTGGATTCCCCCGGAATATCAGCTGAGCAGTTTCAGGCCATTTCAATTCCCCAATTGCTGGAACAGCTGTTGGGAACCGCAAAAGAGCAGTTTCAGCAGCCTTTCCAGCTCCTGACGGCAATTTCCGCCACGGTGCTGATTGCGGCAGCTGCATTAAGTCTTTTGCCGGGTTCTGACTGGCGAACACCGTTGGAAACAGTCTGTCTGCTGGGAATATGTGTGACAGCACTTCAGCCTGTTCTGCCGCTGCTGGAGGATCTGACCTGCCGAATTCAGGAATGCCAGACCTATCTGCTCAGCTTTGTGCCGGTTTTTTCCGGCGTAATGATCAGCTGCGGCCAGCCCACGCAGGCTGCTGTTTACAGCGGCATGTTTCTGACCATGGCCGCTTTCTGCGCACAGATTATCAGCGCAGTAGCCATGCCGCTGGTTCGTGCTTTCCTCGCCTTAAATGTGGCGTGCGGCCTGTGTGATCTGGGCGGGCTTTCCGACGGATGTGCCGTTCTGCATAGGGCAGTGAAATGGATTCTTGGCTTCCTTTCCATCCTGTTTGGCGGCATTTTGGGGTTGCAGAGCATTCTGGCACAAAACACCGATACCCTTGCCATGAAAACCGGGCAGTTTCTCCTGAGCAGCGGTGTCCCGGTCATTGGCAGCCTTGCCTCGGATGCAATGGGCAGTGTCCTCAGTGGGCTGCGGGTACTGAAGGGTTCGCTGGGCTTTGCAGCCATTGCAATGCTTACCATCACATTTTTACCGCTTCTGCTCCGATGTTTCGGCTTCTATCTGGCCTATCTTTTGGGAGCGGCGCTGGCCAAAGCCTTTGGGCTCACCCGGGCCGGACGGGTGATGAATGGACTGGGACAGGCCATTGGGCTTTGCATCTCGTTTCTCGTGTTCTTTTTCATGCTCACGGTCCTCTCCACAGCTCTGATGATTCTGCTCGGAGGAGGCAGTTGATATGAACGAATGGGCATTTACCATTTGCATGGCCTGCGTGCTGGCCGGCGGGCTGGAGCTTTTAATGCCGCGCAAGGAATATGAAAAAAGCATAAAAATCGTTGTGGCACTGTATATTTTAGTAGCGGTTTTGCAGCCCGTTCAATCGGTAATTTCCGGCTGGAACGAGCTGTGGCCCACAAAGGAGGACGACGCAGTGGATTTTTCCGGCTATCGCGCACAGCTGGAGCAACAGGCGCTGGAAGAACAGCTGGAGCAAACCCTTTTTGCTCAGGGAATTAACGGCGAGGTTCAAGTCCTGGTGGGGCCGCCACTGACTGTAACGGTGGATTGCGATGCCCCGGAACAGGCACAGGTAATCCTGCGTCAGGCCCTGGGTGACGGGGAGCAAATCGTGATCAGGGCGGAGGACTCAGGCAATGGGACGTGATTTTTTTAAGGATCTTTTCAAATCAAAAAACTGGAATCGAAGCAGCATCCTTGTTTTTGTCGGTGCACTTGGCCTGTTTTTTCTTCTGGCCGGAAATGCCTTTTCGCCCGGCATTGAAAAAGGCACAACCAGTGAAGTTCAAAGCACGGCTGACCAGACCGCATACGCAAGGGAATACGCCGACAGCCTGGAAGATACCCTTACTCAGGTGATTGTCAGCATTCAGGGTGCCGGGCAGGTAAAGGTTGCCGTTACACTGGAAGCCGGCCCACAAACAGTCTATGCACTGGACGAAACAGATCGGGGAGAGAACGGGAGCGAGATTCAGCACATCCTGTTAGAGGATTCTTCCGGGCAGAACGCACTGGTGGAAATGGTGTGGGAACCGGAAATCCGGGGTATCGCCGTTGTATGCGAGGGTGCAGCCGATATTCAGGTACAGGCGCAGATCACCGAAGCGGTTTCGGTGCTTACCGGTGTATCAAGCAACCGGATCAGCATTGCAAAAATGAACGAATCGGAGGGAACATAATGCAAGCAAAAAAACTCAACCAGAAAATGACGCTTCTCACACTGGTGGTGGCACTGGGTGTAGCCGTGTATCTGAACTGGGAGTATGCCAAAAGTACTGATCTGGTGATGGGGGATACTATTCAGGCCAACGCAGCAGCCAGCACAGGGATCATCACCGATGAGCTGGCCGTGGAGACAGCCGCCTCCGGCCAGGAAACTGCCGATAAAAATTACGGCGAAGCACAACTGGTCAGCGTAGCTGATCCGACCGGCAGTGATTTCTTTGAACAGGCCAGACTCTCCCGTACCAAAACCCGGGACGAAGCACTGGACACCCTGCAAAAAAGCCTGAAGAACAGCGCGCTTACTCAGGAAGAAAAGGATTCGCTCACCCAGGAGCTTACCGCCACCATTGAGAGCATCACCAAGGAAAGTGATCTGGAAAACCGGATCAAAGCCAAAGGGTTTGTGGACTGTGTAGCTTTTATCGATGGCGACAAGGTGAATATCACCGTCATGACCACCAGCGACGGACTGACCCAAAGTGAGGTTGCCCAGATTCGGGATATAGTGCTGAGTGAGTGTGCGGTGAGCGCGCAGAATATTACCGTGGTAGAAATAAAATGACCTTGTAGATTATGCAAAAAGATGGTATAATATTTTCAATTCAAATGCCATGAAAATAATTACCTTTGGGAGGACCGGGTATGGAAGTTTCAAATTCCAATGTTGTAAACGGCAGCTTGCAGATCTCCACGGATGTGATCGGTAAGATTGCAAAACTTGCAGCCACCGAGATCGATGGCGTGGTGGACGTTTGTGCCGGTTCCGCTGGAATGCGCAGCTTTTTGGGCAAGGTGAACCTGCAAAAGCCTGTTTCGGTGGAGCTGCTGGAGAATGTGGCCGAGATTACCGTCAGCCTGACGGTGCGCTACGGCAGCCAGATCCCGGCGGTCTGTGAAAAAGTGCAGGAGAACGTGAAATCTGCGGTTCAGAATATGACCAGCATCACGGTCGCCCGGGTAAATATTGTGGTGGTAGGCGTCCTGCAGGAGCCGGAGCTGCCTGCTGAAGAAGAATAACCAATTGGCCCTCCCGCGGTTCGCAGGGGGGCTTTGGCTGTGAGAGGATATTTTATTTTATGGAAAAACTGACACGCAGAACCGCACGCGAAAACGCATTTCTGGCCGCATTTGCGTCCACCTTCGACAATGCAATGCCGGAGGATGTGATCGCCCTGAATAACGAGCTGGGCGAAAACCGGGTGGATGAATTTGGTCGCAAGCTGATCAACGATTACTACGAGCACAGCGCTGAAATCAACGATATGATCCGCGATCATCTGAAGGGCTGGACCATTGATCGTATTCCCCGGGTAAGCCTTACTGTGCTTCGTCTGGCTCTGAGCGAAATTCTGTATGGGGATGAAAAACTGCCCAGCGTTACCATCAACGAAGCGGTGGAGCTGACCAAGAAATTCGGCGGAAACGAGGATTACCAGTTTGTGAATGGCCTGCTTGGCTCTGTGGTGCGCGAACTGGGTCTGGCGGATCAGGACTCCGCTTCGGAATAATGCTCACACTGGGCATCGATACCAGCAACTATGCAACCTCTTTGGCCGTGTACGACTCTTGTGCCAAAGAGGTTGTTTGCGATAAAAAGCAGTTTTTGCCCGTCAAACAGGGGCAACTGGGGCTGCGTCAGAGCGATGCGCTGTTTCACCACACAGCCGCTCTGCCGGAGCTTTTGAGCCAGCTTCCACAGCAGGTGGATCTCAGCCGGATTCAGGCGGTGGGTGTTTCCACTCGCCCGCGCCCGGTGGACGGTTCCTACATGCCCTGTTTTCTTGCCGGACGCAGCGCAGCGGTGGCATTTGCTGCTGCCCGTGGCATTCCGCTGGTAGAATCAACTCACCAACAGGGTCACATTGCCGCGGCGCTTTTTGCCACTGGCGAAGAAAATTTGTTCGAGCGCTCCTGCCTGGTATTTCATGTATCCGGCGGAACCACTGACCTGCTCTTGTGTGAAGGCTATGGTTCAATCCGGTGCATTGGTACCAGCAGTGATCTCTACGCAGGTCAGGCAGTGGATCGGGTGGGGGTAAAACTGGGGTTTGACTTTCCGGCGGGTGCTATGGTCAGTGAATTGGCTGCACGCTGCTCGGAAACTGTTCGCCCCAAAGTCAGCGTAAAGGGGACCAGCTGCAGCCTGTCCGGCCTGGAAAACCAGTGTAACCGGCTCCTTGAACAGGGGAAAGCCGTGGAATATGTTTGCCGTTACTGCCTGAACTGTGTGGCGGAAACTGCGCTGCGTATGGTAAAAGCGGCTCTGGAAGAACATCCGGGTCTGCCCGTAGTCTTTGCGGGTGGCGTAATGAGCAGCCAGATTATTCGGGAGTATGTGACCCGGCGATTGCCCGGTGCTCATTTTGTTCCCGGAAAATTTTCCAGCGATAACGCCATCGGCGTGGCGTGTATCGCAGCACGGGAGGTAATCCATGGCTGAGATGATCACCGTTTCCGCACTGAACCGCTATGTTCGGTCGCTGCTGGACAGCGACCGTTTTTTGTCTGGCATTGCCCTCAAGGGCGAAATCGCCAACTTTGTCCACCACTATAAAAGTGGGCATTTTTACTTTTCTCTGCGGGATGATTCTGCCAGTGTGAAAGCTGTCATGTTCCGGCAGGACGCCCGGCGGCTGGCGTTCACCCCTCAGGAGGGAATGCGGGTCATCGTTCGCTGCCGGGTCAGCCTGTACGAAAACACCGGTGCGTTTCAGATCTATGTTCAGGACATGTTTCCGGATGGCATTGGTGCTGCGCAGATGGCCTTTGAACAGTTAAAGGCGCGGCTGGAGCAGGAGGGGCTATTTCGCCCGGAAGCAAAACAGCCTATTCCCGCCTGTCCTCGCTGCATCGGTGTTGTGACCAGCGAAACCGGTGCTGCTCTTCAGGATATTCGAAACGTGCTCAGTCGTCGCTGGCCCTTAACCAGGCTGTTGCTGGCGCCTGTCAATGTGCAGGGGGATCAGGCTGCGGCTCAAATTGCCCGTGGTATCCAGATCCTGGATCGTTCCGGAAAGGTCGATGTGATTATTGTGGCCCGGGGCGGAGGCAGCAGGGAAGATCTGTGGGTATTTAATGACGAGGGCATCGCCCGGGCTGCCTATGGTTGCAAAACTCCGCTGATTTCTGCAGTTGGTCATGAAATTGATTTTACAATTCTTGACTTTGTTGCGGATCTTCGCGCTCCCACTCCTTCGGCCGCTGCTGAACTGGCAACACCGGATCGCCGGGAAATGATGGCCAAGCTTATGAATATTTCGGATAATATTCATAAAAATATGCAGACAAAGCTCGAAATGTGCTATAATAGATTTGATCCACTGGCAGAACGATGGGAATCCCTGACTCCTGGCTCACTGTGTTCCGCACGGGCAGCACGCCTGAATGAACAGGAGCAGTTTTTGCAGGGCAAAATGGAACAGATCTATCAGGATCGTATGCTTTCCATGCAGCATGCCATACAGCTTGCCCATTCTCTGAGCCCCTACACTGTTTTAGCGCGGGGATACGCCATCCCAAGATCTGTAAAGGGAAACGCCATTACATTGAATCAGGTTACCCCCGGAGATCGGATTTTGCTGACCGGTGACAAGGTCTCCGTTGGCTGCCTTGTGGAACATGTGCACGAAATTGAGGGAGAACAGAATGAGAAAACCCAAAAGTTTTGAAGAGGGCAGCGCTGCTCTGCAGCAGGTGCTGGATCAGCTCGCTGATCCGGCCACTCCGCTGGATAAAGCAATTAAGCTTTACAGTGACGCAGCCAGCTTGATTGCCTATTGCAGTGAAACTCTGGAGCAGGCCAGGTTGGAAATGGAGCGAATTGACCTGACGCTTTCGCAACGTTCCAACGTGGCGGAAGCAGGAGAGGAGGACATCCTTGCATGACAGCCTATGAACAACAGTATGATGTTTATTTGAAGGAAATTCAGGCGGCGCTCGAAAATGCCTGCAACACATATCTGCCGGAAGATTCCCGGGTATGTCGGGCAGCACGATACAGCCTGATGGGGGGCGGCAAGCGTATCCGGGCCGTTCTGACGCTTGCCTGCTGTGACATGCTGGGCGGCGACTGGCGGGCGGCGGCTCATTTTGCCGCTGCAGTGGAGATGCTTCATTGTTTTTCTCTGATCCACGACGATTTGCCCTGTATGGATAACGATGATTTTCGCCGGGGCAAGCCCTCCTGCCACAAGGCGTTTGACGAAGCAACCGCGCTTCTTGCAGGAGACGTCCTCCTTACCGAAGCCTTTGAGGTCATCGCAAATGCCCCTCTTTCTGAACACGCCCGTATTGAAGCGGCCCGCTTGCTTGCTGTGGGTGGCGGAAGCAGAGGCATGATCTGGGGGCAGGAGCTGGATGTAACCTATGAAGGGAAACCCCTGGATGAAGCGTTGCTTCGCACCATTCATAAGAATAAGACTGGCGCACTGATCAATGCCTCGGTTCAGATGGGTGTTTGCGCTGCCGGCGGAACCCGGGAGGATGCATCGTATCTGGAGCGATATGCGTTTGATCTTGGCCTTGTTTTTCAGATTGTGGACGATGTGCTGGATGTAATCTCCACACCGGAGGAACTGGGCAAACCCATCGGCAGCGATCAGGAGAACGGTAAAGTGACCTTTGCAACCCTCTATGGTCCGCAGGGTGCGCTGGAACTTGCGCAAAAAATCAATGACGAAAGCTGTGAAGCTTTAAAAAAGGTGTATGGTGATCGTGCGGACTTTTTGATCCACCTTGCCGGGCAGCTCGTCACACGGCGCAAATAATCATATAGGGGAGGATGCAATGGACTGGCTCAAGGAAATATATTGTTGGAATTATCTGCTTTCGGTCTCGCTTACGGCCTGGCTGATTGCTCAGGTATTGAAAACGATCATCAATTTCATCTTAATGGGAAAATTCCGGGTTGAGCGCATGTGGGGCTCCGGAGGAATGCCCAGCGCACACTCTGCCACGGTATGTGCGCTGGTGATTGCTGCCGGGCGCTCCCAGGGAACGCATTCCGAAGTTTTTGCTCTTGCGGCAGTCATGGCAGTAATCGTAATGTACGACGCCATGGGCGTGCGCCGGGAGACTGGCGAACAGGCCAAGATTTTGAATCAGCTGCTGTCTGACTGGCTGGACGAGGAGGCTAAACGTACTCCTATCCTTGGCGACAAAAAGCTGAAGGAAATGGTTGGCCACACTCCCTTTGAAGTTTTTGGCGGCGCTGCCGTGGGCATTGCCACCGGTTTGCTGATCCCAATGATGTGATTGAACCACTATCTTTTTTAGAAGGATTGTATCATGGCATATTCACTGTTGGAACGAATCAACAGCCCGCAGGATCTGAAGCAGCTTCCTGTCGGGCAGCTGGCGCCCCTGTGTGAAGAAATCCGGGCGTTTCTGATCGAAAGTGTTTCCAAAACCGGAGGACATCTTTCCTCCAATCTGGGCACCATCGAACTTACGGTGGCAATGCATCGGGCATTCACCACCCCCAGCGATAAAATCGTATTTGATGTGGGGCATCAGTGCTATACGCATAAACTGCTGACTGGTCGCCGGCAGCAGTTTGATGTACTGCGTAAGCTGAACGGGCTTTCCGGTTTTCCCAGTCCCCGGGAAAGCGAGCACGATGCCTTTATCGCAGGTCATGGCAATACTGCCATTTCAGTGGCCATTGGCATGGCCCACGCCAAAAAACTGAAAAATGAACCCGGCAAGGTCATTGCTCTGGTTGGCGACGGTGCGTTTACCGGCGGCATGGTCTATGAGGGCATGAACAACATTGATACCCTGGACAACCTGATTGTTGTTCTGAACGACAATAAAATGTCGATCTCCAAAAATGTCGGTTCTCTGTCCCGTTATCTGACCGTACTGCGTACGAATCCGGAATATAACCGTGCAAAAGCCAATACCGAAAGTATTCTGTCTGCCATTCCTCTGGTGGGTGCACCGCTGGTACGGGCATTACAGGGCGGCAAGGCGCTGCTACGCCGCGGCCTGTATCACTCCACCATGTTTGAAGAGATGGGGTTCCAGTACCTTGGCCCGGTGGACGGTCACGATGTAATCAAACTGACTGAGCTGTTCCGGAACCTGCACCATCAAACCGCACCGGTTTTTGTCCATGCAGTCACTGTAAAGGGAAAAGGCTTTAAGCCCGCTGAGGAGAATCCCGGCGAATTCCACGGTGTTTCCTCCTTTGATCCTTCCCATGCACTGGATCCGGATGTGGCCCCCGCCGCCTCTTTCTCCACCTGTTTCGGGCAGCACCTGGAAACTCTGTCGGAAAGCCGTACCAACGTCTGTGCCATTACTGCCGCCATGAAATATGGTACTGGGTTGCAGTATTTCTACCGCCATTTCCCGGATCGTTTCTTTGATGTGGGCATGGCAGAGCAGCACGCGGTGACCTTTGCTGCCGGATTGGCCAGCCAGGGAATGCTCCCTGTTGTAGCCATCTATTCCACCTTCCTGCAGCGGGCTTATGACCAGATGATTCATGACGTATGTCTGATGGATCTGGATGTGGTGTTTGCTGTGGATCGTGCCGGCCTTGTCCCCGGCGATGGCGAAACTCATCAGGGCATTTATGATCCTGCCTTTTTCCGTCAGATTGGAATCCCGGTCTACTCTCCCTGCAACTATGCAGAGCTGACCTACTGGCTGGAACAGCTTCTGGATCAAGGGCATGGCCCCCGTGCCATTCGATACGCACGAGGCGGTGAACCGGAGTCGCTTTCTGCGCTGGGGTGCAGCAAACAGCCCTATGATGTATATGCTTCGGAAAGCCCGGCAAAGACCGCCATTGTTACCTATGGAACACTGACTGCCGAGGTTCTGAAAGCTGCGGAGCTGCTCCGGCAGCAGGGTGTTTCTGTGGATGTTTATAAACTCGTTCAGATTAATCCTCTGCCGGATGGCCTGTGCGAGGAACTGACCCGCTACGACCACATTCTCTTTGCGGAGGAATGCATTGAAAATGGTGGTATCGGAGGCTCACTTGGTGCAGCTTTGTCGGAGTATCGTTGGCCGGGTCATCTTACTCTGCGCGGCTTGCGCAGCGGCCGTGCCATTCCGCATGCTTCCGTAGCGGAGCTTCGGGAAGTTCTTGGGCTGGATGCTGTCAGCCTTGCAAACGCAATAGAAAGGGACTGAGCTTTGAAAATTCGATTGGATCAATATCTGTGCCAGAATGGTCTGGTACAAAGCCGGGAGCGTGCCAAGGCTTTAATCATGTCCGGCATCGTATTTGTAAACGAACAGAAAGCCGACAAGGCCGGTGAAATGATTTCTCCGGACGCAAAAGTGGAGGTTCGCGGTCATGATATCGGTTATGTGAGCCGTGGTGGACTGAAGCTGGAAAAAGCCATGCGTGCTTTTCCGCTTACTCCCAACGGGAAGGTTTGCATGGATATTGGTGCATCTACGGGAGGATTCACCGATTGCATGCTGCAAAACGGCGCCCGGAAGGTGTATGCAGTGGACGTGGGTTACGGTCAGCTGGCATGGAAACTGCGCACGGATGAACGGGTCATTAACATGGAACGCACAAACATCCGGAATGTTACTCTGGATATGCTTGAAGAGCCGGTTGAATTTTTCAGCGTGGATGTATCGTTTATTTCCTTGAAGCATATTTTCCCTGTGGCTCAGGCGGTTACCGCCGATCAGGCTACCGGTGTCTGCCTGGTTAAACCTCAGTTCGAGGCAGGCAGAGAAAAGGTTGGCAAAAAAGGCGTTGTTCGTGAGCCTGAAACCCATAAGGAAGTAATCCTGCAGGCTGCAGGCTATGCAGCAGTCAACGGCTTTTCCGTGCTGGGGCTGGATTATTCCCCAATTAAAGGGCCGGAAGGGAACATTGAGTTCCTGCTGTTTGTGGAAAAAGCAAAGGATGAGCCTGTATTGTTGCAGGAGGAACTGGCCGATCAGGTGGTAAGCGCCGCACACGGAGCGCTGGATTTGTAATTTCCCCATAAAGTCTGCGAAAGGAACGATCCGCATGACTGTTTTTATTATTCCCAATACCACAAAACCCCGTGCTCGAACGGTAACTGCACAAGCGGTGCGGATTCTGCGAAGCGCCGGTGCCAACGTAATTCTGGCAATTGGTTCCGATGTGGAAACTCTTCCCGGCGTGCGTTATCTGCCCAAGGATCAGGCTTTCACAGACTGTGATGTTGTAATCACCATTGGTGGCGACGGAACCATTCTGCACACAGCAAAGGATTGCCTGGAATACGACAAACCAATTCTGGGAATCAATCTGGGTCGGATGGGATTCCTCGCCACCTGTGAAGTCAATGAAATGCAGGCAAAACTCACCCGTCTTGCCAAGGGGCAGTTTCAGTGTGACAAACGGATGCTCCTGAACGCGATTGTGGACGACGATGTTTCGAATGCACAAACCGCTTTGAATGATGTGGTTATCTATAAAGGTCACCGGCTTCAAACCATTGATTTTAATATTTACTGCGACGCCATTCTGGTTAATCACTGCTCCGGAGACGGCGTAATCATTTCCACTCCCACCGGCTCAACGGCATATTCGCTTTCTGCCGGGGGACCGATTTTAGATGTGCACATTGAAGGGATTGTGGTCAGCATGATCTGTGCCCACAGCCTGCATCAGCCATCCATGGTATTTGCAGCCGACCGATGCATCCGTATCGAAGTGAATGCAAAGGGAAGAAATGAGATTTTTATCAGTACCGACGGAGAAGAAGAACGCTCTCTGCGGGACGGAGGGCATGTGGAAGTAGAGCTCTCCCGTCAAAGTATCCGCTTGGTTACCTTTAGCCTGGCTGATCAGTTTGACGCCATCGACAGAAAATTACGAGGGAGGTAACGCCGGTGAAAGGTGAACGCCATAACAAAATTCTTGAATTGATCCAACAGCACGCAATCGACCGGCAGGAGGATCTTCTGCGCTATCTGAAGGAGGCCGGATTCCAGGTTACGCAGGCCACTGTGTCCCGGGATATCCGGGAGCTTCACCTGGTTAAGGTCGCTGCTGGCGGCGGCCAGTATCGTTATGTGTCTGCAGCCGCAGCCAGCAGCCAACATCTGCATTCGCCTGGCCGGTTCGAAATGATCTTCCGGGAATCGGTGTTAAAAATCGATTATGCCGGCCACACGGTTCTGGTCAAATGCTTCTCCGGCATGGCCAATGCCGCTTGCGAACTGTTCGACTCCATGAAATGGGAGGAAGAGGTCGTCGGCACTCTTTCCGGTGACGACACTTTCCTGATTCTGCTGCGCACTGAAACAGATGCGCAGCATTTGTGTCAGACCCTGAGCCAGTATGTAGCCAAGCGCTGAACCGGGCACCATCACAGGAAGGATTGATCGGGTTCCATGTTAACCTCATTACGAATTGAAAATGTGGCCGTGATCGAAAAGGTACAGGTACAGTTTACTGCCGGTCTGAACGTTCTGACCGGTGAGACCGGTGCGGGTAAGTCGATTCTGATCGACTCCATCAGTGCTATTCTGGGCAACCGGATCAGCCGTGACCTGGTGCGTACCGGTGCACCGAAAGCCTGTATCTGGGCAACCTTCGACCAATTGCCCAAACAGGTAAAAATGCAGCTGGAACAGGCCGGTTACGACGCTGGCGAAGAGCTTTTGATTTACCGTGAAATCACCGCCGAGGGCAAAAGTCATTGCCGTATCAACGGAATGCCCGCCACTGTATCCGTCCTGCGGGATATCACCGCCGGATTGATCAACATTCATGGCCAGCACGACAGCCAGGGTCTGACCGACCCTGCAAAGCATCTGGGAATTCTGGACGCCTTTGCGCAGAACCAAAACGAGTTTAACGCCTATCGGGAGGTGTACAAGGAGCTCATTGCGGTGAAGCGACAGGCCGATGCTCTCCAGCTGGACGAGGCTGAAAAGCAACGGAAGATGGAGCTTCTTCGGTTTCAGCTGAATGAAATCGAGGACGCCTCTCTTCAGATCGGTGAGGAAGAACGGCTGGTTGCCCGCCGGCAGATTATTTCCCATGCTCAGACAATTCTGGAACAGATTGCATCGGCTCACGGGGCTCTTTCCGGCGGTGATGAATTCTCTGGTGCTGCAGATCTTCTGGGCGGTGCGAACGGCGCATTGGAACAGGCTGCCGTACTGGATGAATCCCTCCAACCCTTGCAGGAACGGCTGGCTGATCTTTATTACAACGCCCGGGAGCTGGCTGTAGATCTGGCCTCCCGGCTGGACGATTATGGTTTTGATCCCGCCGAACTGGACCAGCTGGAACAACGGTTGGACATCATCTACCGGCTGAAGAACAAGTACGGCGCAGATTCGGTGGAAGAACTGCTCAAGATGGCAGAGAAATCCCGGGAAGAGCTGGAGCATATTGAGAGGGCAGACGAAACCCTGGAACAGCTGAATAAACAGAAGCAGGCTCTTTATAAAGAAGCCAAAATTCTGGCCGAAAAGCTTACCCAGACCCGGTTGACTGCTTTTGAGCGAATGGAGCAGCAGCTGGTGGAAGCATGCACCTTCCTGAATATGCCGGGTACCCGTTTTGTACTTCAACACAGTCGTGGACCGCTTGCCGGTTCCGGTCAGGATACCGTGGAATTTTATATTTCCACCAACCTGGGCGAAGCGCCGAAGCCTTTGGCAAAAATCGCATCCGGCGGTGAGCTTTCCCGCATCATGCTGGCACTGAAAAGTGCGCTGGCGGAAAAGGACGCCATCCCCACCGTTATTTACGACGAAATCGACACCGGTGTTTCCGGCCTTGCCGCCGGGCGAATCGGCGAAAAACTTCGTCAGACTTCCAAGGGGCGTCAGGTGCTCTGCATTACCCATACTGCACAAATTGCAGCTCTGGCAACCAGCCATCTGCTCATTCAGAAAAACGTGGAGGGGCAGCGCACATTTACCCAGATTCATCCACTGGATCAGGCCGGCCGTGTGCAGGAACTGGCACGTATCATTTCCGGCGACCATATCACCGATCTGAGTCTGGCAAATGCCCGTGAGATGCTGTCGCTGTAACCCTTGACAACGCAAATGGTTTGCGCTATACTGCTTAATATCAAATGCAACGACGGGAACAAGTAATCGGTTCATGTGCGGCGCAGAGAAACCCTGGTTTGGTGAAAAGGGTAACGCAGTGGATTGACGAATACCTCCCTGAGCAGCAGGCTGAACGCCCTGAGGCAATTAGGCTGTGCCGTGTGCGCCCGTTACCGCGCAGGAGTGTACATTTCAGCACTCCGCAAGGCCCGCTCTCGCGAGAAGCGGGCGAACAGAGGTGGTACCGCGAATTTTCGCCCTCTGCCAAATTCAAGTTTGGCAGAGGGCTTTTTCTATGCCTTTTGCCGCAAAACACAGGAGGAGAACACGCAATGACTTTGTACGATGAACTGGTTGCCCGTGGCCTGGTTGCCCAGGTAACCGACGAGGAAGAGATCAAGGATCTGATCAACAATGGCAAGGCCACTTTTTACATCGGCTTTGACCCCACTGCCGATTCTCTGCATGTTGGTCACTTCATGGCCCTGAATCTGATGCGTCGAATGCAGCGCGCCGGCAACCGCCCCATTGCTCTGATCGGCGGCGGCACTGCCATGGTTGGCGACCCTTCCGGTCGTACCGATATGCGCAGCATGATGACCACCGAAACCATTCAGCACAACTGCGAATGCTTCAAAAAGCAGATGAGCAAGTTCATTGATTTTTCTGATGGTAAGGCTCTGATGCTGAACAACGCTGACTGGCTGATGAAGCTGAACTACATTGAGCTGCTGCGCGAAGTGGGCCCCTGCTTCTCCGTCAACAACATGCTGCGTGCAGAATGCTACAAGCAGCGCATGGAAAAGGGTCTGTCCTTCCTGGAATTCAACTACATGATCATGCAGTCTTACGACTTCTACCACATGTTCCAGGAACTTGGCTGTAATCTGCAGTGTGGTGGTGATGACCAGTGGTCCAACATGCTGGGCGGCACTGAGCTGATTCGCCGTAAGCTGGGTAAGGATGCCTACGCCATGACCATCACTCTGCTGCTCACCTCTGAGGGCAAGAAGATGGGCAAAACCCAGAAGGGCGCTGTTTGGCTGGATCCCGAAAAGACCAGCCCCTACGAGTTCTACCAGTACTGGCGCAATGTGGACGACGCCGATGTACTCAAGTGCCTGCGTATGCTGACCGATGTTCCTCTGGAAGAGATCGATGCCATGGCTGATTGGGAAGGCAGCCAGCTGAACAAGGCGAAAGAGCTGCTTGCCTTTGAACTGACCAAGCTGGTTCACAGCGAGGAAGAAGCTGCCAAGGCTCAGGAAACCGCTCGTGGCCTGTTTAGCGGCGCCGCTGATATGGCCAATATGCCCAGCACTACTCTGACCGCTGACCAGCTGCAGGATGGCCGCATTGGCATTCTGGATCTGATGATGGCTGCCAAGCTGGTTCCCAGTAAGCGCGAAGCCCGTCAGCTGATCCAGCAGGGCGGTATTCTGCTGGACGGTGAAAAGGTTATCGACCCCACCATGCCCATCACCGCCGAGCAACTCGCAAACGGCGTTGTGATCAAGAAAGGCAAAAAGACCTACCACAAGGTGCAGCTGTAAACCTGACGTCACTTTTATAAAGAATCCCCCGACAAAACCAGGCCTGGTTTTGTCGGGGGATTTTAAATTATACAGCTTCTTCAGGCAAAAGCAGAAATTCCGAAGCCACATTTTCCTGAAGCATTGATGTGATATAGCTTAAAGTAAAACCCGGAAAATTCTCCCGCACTCCGTGGGCCGCAGCCAATTCATCGGAGTAATCTTTCAGAAGATATATACGGATGTTGGCATAATTCGCATCGTAGTGATTGACCGTTGGGTAGAACAGGGGATCACGAATTACAGTGCTGTTGGTGCCATCCGGCTGAGTTGTTTTTTCGATGGTAAAAGTAAGGATCATTCCGATCATTGTATCCGCTGTAGACTGTGCATTCAAAAAATTCCCCAGGGAATAGGCAACGAACGCCTGTCGTCCGTCTGCTGCTGTAAGCCACTGAGCGGTCTGTACCACATGAGGGTGCGTACCAATGATTACATCTGCACCCCAGTCAGCCATTTTCTGGGCCTGATCGCGCTGTGCCTGTGTCACGGAATGGCTTCCTTCCACACCCCAGTGTACACTTACCACCACCAGATCTGCATCGCTGCGCGCCTGCTCCAGCATCTGCTGCATCACATCCAGTTCACTGGTATAGATCACATGCGACGGTGCATCAGAAGGTGTTTTGATTCCATTGGTGTGCTCAGTAAACCCCAAATAAGCGATTCGCACTCCGTTCACTGTCTGAATCACAGGAGAAGTGGAATCTTCTGTATACAGACCGGCAGTAATCACATCCTCCGACATAGAGGACCAGAAATCCATGGTAGCCTGTAACCCCTGTGATCCTTTATCGTAGGTGTGGTTATTGGAAAGATTGAACGCACGGAAGCCCAGCTTATACAACTGACGACCCATATCGCCGGGCGTGGAAAAGCACGGATAGGTACTGGGCTCCAGCGTATCACTTACAAGCGTTTCCTGATTAATCCAGTTGATGTCGAAATCACTATAAAACTGCCTCACCTGGTCATAACAGTAGGAAAAATCGTACCCGCCAGTCCCATTTTGCTCTGCCCGCCGTTTTGCCTGTTCATAGATTCCGTTATGAATCAGATTATCTCCTGTGGCAGAAAATCGAAGTGTCGTAATCTGCGGTCCTGGAGTGGGGGAGGGAAGGGTTTCCGGTTCCGCCTTCTGCTCCGATGTGGACTGTGCAAAAACAGGGCTCGTTTCTGTGCTGTTCCGAAAGAAACAAACCGCACAAACGATCAGGCAGCATACAGAAAATGCCATCAGGGCAGCAGCAATCGTTCGTTTCATAATAACCTCACAGCAGAGACCGCATCAGATCCTTCATGTTGTAGAGACCTTTTTCATATCCCGTCAGGAAGATGGCTGCATTAATTGCGCCGTTGGCGAATACCGCACGGGATCCCGCACTGTGAGAAAGGGTAATCACTTCGTCCGGCCCGCAGAACAGAACATCATGATCGCCCACAATGCTGCCACCGCGAATTGCATGCAGTCCCAACTCGTGAGGATCCCGCTTCTGCCGTACAGAATGACGATCATAAACATAATGATACCGGTTTCCCGTGGCCTCATTGATCTCATCGGCCAGAAGCAGGGCAGTCCCGCTGGGTGCATCCACCTTATTGTGATGATGCTTTTCAATGATTTCAATGTCGTAGTCCATTCCCAGAACCTGCGCTGCCTTCTGCGCCAGCTCTGCCAGCAGGTTGATTCCCATAGACATATTGGCACTCTTGAAAACCGGAGCTTTTTCCGCCGTCTGGTGAATCAGTTGTTCACATTCTTCGTCCAACCCGGTCGTGCATACCACGCAGGCAGTACCAGTGCTCTGGCAATAGCGCAGCATAGATTTCGTAGCCTCAGGGGTAGAGAAGTCGATGATCACATCCGCTTTTGCATTCAGCTCTTCCAGGCTGGCCGCTACAGGAATCGGCCCGCTCTGCGCAGACACATCCACACCACCCACAATGCGACAATCCTCCCGCTGTGCAATCAGCTCACACAGCACCTTTCCCATTCGTCCATTGATGCCCTGAATGATAATATCCGTCATTTTTCGTACTCCCCTTTGTAAAAAAGCCCGGCGCTGACGCGCAGGTGCGGCAAACAGCTCACGCCGTTGCTTCTGCGGCCAGCCGCCGGGCAGAAATTTTATCCGTCGTTTTTTATTCCAGCAAGATCAGAGCAGACCTGCATTTCGCAGCGCTGTTTCAATCCGTGCCTGATTTGCTTCACTGGGCTCAACCAGCGGCAATCTGCACTCGCCGGCGTCCCAACCCAGCATATTCATCGCAGCCTTTACAGGAACCGGATTCACATCACAGAACATTGCACCACACAGCTCACTGAGCTCCAGCTGCATTGCTGCACTTTCTTTGGTTTTACCATCGAACCACAGCTGGCACATCTGGTGCATCTGCGCAGGAGCCACATTGCCCACCACCGAAATCACACCTTTGCCGCCAACCGAAAGCAGGGGAACCACCTGATCGTCGTTGCCGGAATAAAGCGGCAGCTCATCCCCGCACAGGGCAGCAATTCGAACCACCTGAGAGATGTTTCCGCTGGCCTCTTTGAGCCCTCGGATCATGGGATGGCGGGAAAGCTCCAGCGCCGTCTCCGGCTGAATATTTACTCCGGTGCGGGAAGGCACATTGTAGATGATAGCCGGCAGATTTGTGGAATCCGCAATGGTGAAAAAGCTCTTTACGAGTCCGGCCTGACTGGTTTTGTTGTAATAGGGGGTGACCAGCAACAGTGCATCCGCCCCCAGGGCAGCAGCTTCCTTGGACATCACCACCGCATGGGCAGTGTTGTTGGATCCGGTTCCGGCGATTACCGGTACACGTCCCTGTACCGCTTCCACAACACAACGGATACACTCCAGATGCTCATCATCCTCCAGCGTTGCAGATTCACCTGTGGTTCCACACACGACCAGCGCGTCTGTGCCGCTTTCCACCTGAAATTCCGCCATCTTCTTCAATTCCGCAAAATTTACAGAGCCATCATCGCACATAGGGGTGATCATGGCAACTGCACTTCCGGTGAAAATAAGCTCTTTCATCGCTGTCATCTCCTTTGGTTCAAATCAGTCCAGGTAGCCCTTCGCTGCCAGCAGCTCTGCCAGCAGTACGCCGCCGCCGGCAGCGCCACGCAGGGTGTTGTGGGAAAGGCAAACAAACTTATAATCGTATTGGGTGTCTTCACGCAGACGACCGATGGACACCGCCATGCCGTTCTCCAGATTACGATCCAGCTTGGTCTGCGGACGGTCATTTTCTTCGAAATAGTGCAGGAACTGCTTGGGTGCGCTGGGGAGCTGCAGACGCTGAGCTTCGCCCTGGAATGCAGTCCACCGCTCCAGAATCTGCTCCTTGGTGGGTTTCTTCTCAAAACTCATGAATACTGCAGCCATGTGTCCGTCAGACACAGGAATGCGCAGGCATTGCGCGGTAATGGCAGGGGAGGCAGCTTTTACGATGCGGTCGCCCTCGATATGGCCCCACAGCTTCCGCGGCTCCTGCTCGCTCTTTTCCTCCTCACCGCCGATGTAGGGGATGCAGTTATCCACCATTTCCGGCCAGGTTTCAAAGGTCTTGCCCGCACCGGAAATCGCCTGATAGGTGCAAACCAGCACGTTCTTGAGCCCAAACTCCTCACGCAGGGGATGGAGTGCAGGAACATAGCTCTGCAGAGAGCAGTTGGATTTCACGGCAATGAATCCACGGGTAGTTCCCAAACGGCGGCGCTGCGCTTCAATGATCTGTGCATGATCCGCATTGATTTCCGGCACGATCATGGGAACATCATCGGTAAAGCGGTTGGCACTGTTGTTGGAGATCACCGGACACTCCGCCTTGGCGTAAGCCTCTTCCAGAGCCTTGATCTCATCCTTTTTCATGTCCACTGCACAGAATACGAAATCTACCTTTTGGGCAACTTCTTCCACATGGGAAGCATCCATCACAATCAGCTTTGCAGCATCCTGCGGCATGGGCGTGGGCATCGCCCACCGGTCTCCAACCGCTTTCGCATAGGTTTTTCCCGCAGAGCGGGGAGAAGCAGCCACAACCACCAGCTCAAACCAAGGATGATTTTCCAATAAGGAAACAAATCGCTGGCCGACCATTCCGGTAGCGCCTACTACACCAACTCGATACTTTTTCATTGCTTACATCATCCTTTCCGTTTCCCTCCCGGCATTTTCATGTTTATGCCGGCCCCCTATAGGGATATATCCGGGCAATATCGCCAGATATAAAAAAAACCGGCTTGAAAACCGGCAACGTATGCAATATAATAAATTAGATTGCATAACACATGCACAGCGGTTCTGTGCTTTGTTTTAAATATAGCATTGCCGGCAGGTAATGTCAATGTAAGGAGATGCATTATTTCTATGCTGAAAAAAGATTTCTGGTTCGACCTGCCGCAGGAACTGATTGCGCAGGAACCCTGCAGCCCCCGCGATGCCGCACGGCTGATGTGCCTGGATCGTTCCAACGATCAGATCCAGCACCGTGTTTTCCGGGATCTGGTGGATCTGCTTGAGCCCGGCGACCTGCTGGTGGTGAACAATTCCAAGGTTCTGCCCGCCCGACTGATCGGCCAGAAGGAACATACCGGTGCTGTGTGTGAATTGCTTTTACTGCATCAGGAAAGCAATGACGTTTGGGAGTGCCTGGCACGCCCCGGCAAACGGTTGAAGCCCGGTATGCGCATTCTGTTTGGCGATGGTTCGCTGATCGCCACGATTCAGGAGACCAAAGAGGACGGCAACAAGCTTGTGTCCTTCGAGTACAACACCCAGACCCTTTATGAAAAGCTGGACGAGTTCGGCAAGATGCCGCTTCCTCCCTATATCACCAAACAGCTGGAGGATCAGAGCCAGTATCAGACCGTGTACGCCAAGGAGTTGGGCAGTGCAGCTGCTCCCACTGCCGGCCTGCACTTTACTCCGGAACTGATGCAGCGCCTGCAGGACAAGGGCATCAAAATCACTGAGGTTACCCTGCATGTCGGTCTTGGTACCTTCCGCCCGGTGAAGGAAGATGAAATCGAAGATCACCTGATGCACTCGGAATGGTACAGCGTGAGCGAAGAAACCGCCCGGCTGATCAATGAAACCAAGGAAGCCGGACACCGGGTCATTGCCGTTGGTACCACCAGCTGCCGTACACTGGAATCGGTGGCTGCCAAATACGGTAAAATTCAGGCCTGCAGCGGCGATACCAGCATCTTTTTGTATCCCGGCTGCAAATTCCTGTGTCTGGATGGCCTGATCACCAATTTCCATCTGCCGGAAAGCACCCTGATCATGCTGGTCAGCGCCTTCTACGGGTACGAAAAAACCATGGCAGCTTACAAAACTGCCGTGGAACAGCGTTACCGCTTTTTCAGCTTTGGCGATGCCATGCTGATTCTTTGATTGTATAGTATACTCAGAAAGGAGCTCGGTTTATGCCCTATCACTTGCTGAAAACCGAACACAACGCCCGGCGGGGCGAATTCGAAACCGTTCACGGCACCGTTCAGACCCCTGCGTTCATGAATGTGGCCACAGCGGCCGCCATCAAAGGTGGCCTGAGCGCGTTCGATTTGAAAGACATTCATTGCCAGGTCATGCTGTGCAATACCTACCATCTGCACCTGCGTCCCGGTGACAAGCTGGTAGCTGAAATGGGCGGTCTGCACAAGTTTACCCGCTGGGAAGGCCCGATTCTCACCGACAGTGGCGGATTCCAGGTGTTCAGCCTCTCCAAGCTGCGCAAAATCACTGAGGAAGGCGTTACCTTCAACTCTCATCTGGATGGTCATAAGATCTTCATGGGACCAGAAGAAAGCATGCAGATCCAGGCCAATCTTGGTTCCACCATCGCAATGGCCTTTGACGAATGCGTGGAAAACCCGGCGGAGTACAAATACTCCAAGGCCAGTTGCGACCGAACCGTGCGCTGGCTCAAGCGCTGCAAGGCGGAAATGGAACGCCTGAAGCGGGAAGGCCTTGCCGTTAATCCTGATCAGATGCTGTTCGGTATCAACCAGGGCTGCACCTATGAGGATCTGCGTGTGGAGCACATGAAACAGATTGCAGAACTGGATCTGGATGGCTATGCCATTGGTGGCCTTGCAGTGGGCGAGCCGGCAGCGGATATGTATCGGATCATCTCCGCAGTAGAGCCCCATATGCCTAAGGACAAGATTCGTTACCTGATGGGTGTTGGCACTCCCGGCAACATTATCGAAGCCGTTTCCCGTGGTGTTGATCTGTTTGACTGCGTCATGCCCAGCCGCAACGCCCGCCACGGCCATCTGAATACCTGGAGTGGTATCATCAATATCAAGAACCTGAAATACCAGAAGGACGAAGGCCCTATCGATCCGGAATGCGATTGCCCTGTGTGCCGCAATTTCAGCCGTGCATATCTGCGCCATCTCTTTAAGGCGGATGAGATGCTGGGCATGCGTCTCGGCGTAATGCACAATCTGTACTTCTACAACCGCCTGATGGAACGCATTCGGCAGGCTTTGGACGAGGGCAACTTCCAGGAATTCCACGACCGCTATGTAACGCTGCTGGATACCCGTATTTGATCAAAACTTCAGATGTGCGCTCTTGCATATCCGGCAACAATCCGCTATAATAAATTTATTCGATCGAATTCGAGAGGAGTTTACAACACATGGCACTGAATCTTTTGAGCACTTCCACCGACGCACTTTCTTTTTATAGCCCCTTTATCATGATCCTGGTCATGGTGCTGTTCATGTGGCTGTTCATTTACCGGCCCCAGAAGAAGCAGCAGCAGAAGGAAACCGAGATGCGCAACTCGCTGGAAATTGGCGACGAAGTAACCACCATTGGCGGTATCGTTGGTCGCGTAGTGGCCATCAAAGAGGACACCTTCGTTCTGGAGACCGGCAGCGACCGCACCAAGATCCGTTTCCGTCGTGCTGCAATCCAGTCCATCGAGAAGCTGAACATGGAAGGCGCTCAGACCTCTTCCAAATAAGTAAGCATACAAAAACACCCCTTGCATAGATATGAGGCAGGGGGTGTTTTTGTATGCAAAAACGAACGTCATCGGAGCATTCCGGGAAGAAATTATTACTCTCCATTCTTTTTGCTGCAGGAGCCGGGGGGATCATCTGTACAGCTATGCTGTGTATACTCGCCAAATTGATCGTTTCTGCACATCCATCCGCCTGGTGGGCAATTCCCATGTCTGCCGGTGCTGTCATGGCAGGGTGCCTTGTCAGTGGCTATATCTTAGCCCGGCGGATCGGGCAGAACGGCCTGTTTTGTGGGCTGTGCTGCGGATTGTTCTTCTTTTTGATTTTTCTTCTTGCTGCAATGCTGAGCGGGAACTATGAGTATACTGCGTTTGCTGCTGTCAAATGCGTATGTTACGGGTTGGCCGGCGCATTGGGCGGGTATATCGGCCTGCTTTCCAGCGAGCGGGCAAAACAAAATATGCGTGTTTCACGCTGATAATAAATATCCCCCGGCGAAGCCGGGGGTATTTCATATGCGGGCGAAGCCCTA
>Peterbilt_p2__coassemble_238_pt1 | contig 49276 bp, 44 predicted proteins | sample Peterbilt_p2__metabat2_low_PE_018 | metagenome-assembled genome bin Peterbilt_p2
CCCCCTATGATTGACAGCGTTTTATTTCACTGTCTCTCATAGAGGGAGCATATCACAAAGCTTCGGAACCGCAGGCTTTTCTCTTTTTATTTGCGGGCGCACTCGCCGCCCTCACCCCGCAGCAGGGTCAGCGCATGGGGAATCACATCCAGAAACACGTCCATGCTCTCCTGCACCGCCTTGGGGCTGCCGGGCAGGTTCACGATCAGGGTCTTGCCCCGGATCACCGAAACGCCCCGGCTGAGCATGGCCCGGGGCGTGATGCGCATGCTGGCCGCCCGGATGGCCTCGGCAATTCCGGGCACGTTGCGGTGAGCCACCGCCATGGTGGCCTCGGGGGTCACATCCCGGGGGGCAAAGCCGGTGCCGCCGGTGGTGAGAATCAGATCCAGCTGGCGCTGGTCGCACAGGCGGATCAGCTGCTTTTGCAGCACCGCCTGCTCATCCGCCAGCAGCAGAGCTTCCACCACCTGATAGCCCTGCTCTTCCAGCCGTTTTACAATGGCCGGGCCGCTCTCGTCCTTTCGCTGGCCCTGCGCGCCCTTGTCGGACAGGGTGATCACCGCCGCCTGAAAGGGCCGCACGCCGGTGCGCTCGGCCAGCTGCATTGTGTCCCCCACCTGTATCTCGCCGCCCTCCAGCACCCGGGCAAACACGCCCTCCCGGGGCATGATGCAGTCGCCCATGGCCTTGTAAATTTCGCAGTGGCTGTGGCACTCCTTGCCGATCTGGGTGATTTCCAGCAGCACCGGGCCGCAGCGCAGCAGGGTGCCCACCGGCAAGCTGCGGAAGTCAAAGCCCTCCACCACCAGATTTTCGCCAAAGGCCCCGTAGTCCACCTGAGCGCCCTTTTCCCGGAAGGCCTGAATCTTCTCATCGCCCAGCAGGCTCACCTGCCGGTGCCAGTTGCCGCCGTGGGCGTCGCCCACGATGCCCCATTCCGGCGCAAAGCTGGCTTCCTCCACCGGATGCTTCTGCACGCCCCGCTCCCCGGAGACGCAAATTGCCTTTACGGTTCCCATTCTGATTTTATCCTCCGATCTGCGCCATGCGGCGATGTTCCGTAATCTCTTCGTATTGATCGAAGCAGTGGTGGGCGGGCTTGTGCTCCACCGCCTGTGCAATGGCCGCACGCAGCGCATCGTCCGGCGCACCGGCGCGCAGCAGTGCCCGCAGATCCACCGATGCGTCGTAGCACAGGCAGGGCTTCAGCTCGCCGGTGCTGGTAAGCCGCAGCCGGTTGCACTGCTCGCAAAACCGGTGGCTCACCGCGTCGATCCAGCCAATGCGGCCCTTCAGGCCCTCGCTGGCTTCGTAATGGGCCGGGCCGTTGCCCCGCCGCTCGTTTACCGGATGCAGATTCGGCCAGCGCTCCAGCAGCAGCGCCCGGGCGCGTTGGGGCGGAAGTCCGCCACCTGCGCTGCCCTCACCGATGGGCATCAGCTCGATAAAGCGCACATCCACCGGCCAGCGCGCGGCCAGTTCCGCCAGCGGCACAATCTCCGGCTCGGCGCTGGCCAGCAGCACACAGTTCAGCTTGGTGCGGATGCCCGCCGCCAGCGATGCCTGCACGCCCCGCAGCACCTTGTCCAGCACATCGTACCCGGTGATGGCCGCGTAGCGGGCCGGATCCAGCGCGTCGATGCTCACATTGATTCCGTCCACACCGGCCCGGGCAAGGGGCAGGGCCAGCTCCTCCAGCAGCACGCCGTTGGTGGTCAGGGTCACCTGACCGCAGCCGGGCAGCTGTTTCAGCTGCTCCACAAATTCCACCGCGCCCCGGCGCACCAGCGGCTCGCCGCCGGTGACCTTGAAGTTATGGATGCCCAGATCGATGGCCGCCCGGGCCAGACGCAGAATCTCCTCATAGCGCAGAATCTCCGAATGGGGCAGAAAGTCCACCCCGTCCGGCATGCAGTAGCGGCAGCGCAGATTGCACCGGTTGGTGAGCGAGATGCGCAGATAATCGATGCTGCGGCCGTAATGATCCTTCATCGGGTTGAGTCCCCTTTCCCGCCGCAGGGCAGACTTCTCCCCGGGCAGATCATTATATTCCAATAAATATAACGCCTTTTATTAAGAAAGTCAATCAGTTCCACGGCATTTTCCGGTTTTTACAGCCCCAGTGCCTGCAAAACCACCACCGCGGCGGCGCTCACCGCCAGCGCGGGCAGATAATTCAGGGTTTTGATCTGCTTGATGCCCAGAATGCCAAGGCCGGAGCTGAAGATCAGCGCCCCGCCCACCAGACTCAGCTCGGTGAGTAAATCGCTGGTCACATAGGGGGCAATGGCCCCCGCCAGCAGATAGATGGCCCCCTGCCAGCAGAAGAGCACCAGCGCCGCCAGCGCAATGCCGATGCCGAAGGTGGAGGCCAGCACCGTGGAGGTGATGCCATCCAGCACCGCATTGGTGAACAGATAGGTATTATCGCCCTTCAGAGCGCTCTCCATGGGGCCAAGGATGCTCAGGGTTCCGGCGCAGAACAGAAGGATGGCGGTGGACAGGCCCTTTCCCAGCTCGCTGCCCCCGGCCAGCGGCAGCCGGTTCACCGCTTTCTGAAACAGGATATCCAGCGAGATGGCAGTACCCAGCACGCCGCCCACCGCCAGGCTCACGATAAACAGCACCGAATACCGGCTTTCGGGCATGGCCTGCACCACCGAGTTCACGCCCAGCAGCGTGGCGGCAAGGCCCATGCCGTTCATCAGGGCCTCCTTGTATTTTTCCCCCAGCCCGCTTTTCAGCCGGCTTCCCACCAGGCTGCCTGCCAGAATGGTGGCTGTGTTTGCAATGGTTCCGATCATATCGCACTCTCCCTCCTTAATATTTCCGTTTCTCCCGCATTCAGCCGCGCAGGGTATAGATTACGCTGGGCCGCCCGCCGGTGGAGTAGTCCACCCGGGAATCGGCCCGGCCGCATTCCTCCAGGTAATGCACGTAATGGCGGGCCGTCACTGCGGAAAAGCCGGTCTGCATGGCCAGCTGTTCGCAGGTAAGCCCCTGAGGGTTGGCCTGCAAACAGGCGCAGACGGCCTCCAGCGTTTTGGGCTGCAAGCCCTTGGGCAGGGGCTTTTCCTCCGGTTTTTCCTCCGGCTTTTCCCCTGCGGGCACAGTCGCGCCCCGGTGGAGCAGCTCATCCAGCTGCTGCTGGTTCACACTCTCGGAACGGATGGCCTGCCGCCGCCGGTCAAAGGCATCCAGCGCCTGCCGGAACCGCTCGTATTCAAAAGGTTTGACCAGATAGTCCACCACACCCAGCCGCATGGCCGCCTCCACGGTGGTGGTGTCGCTGGCGGCAGTGATCATGATCACATCGGTGCTCACCCCCGCCGCCCGCAGCTGACGCAGCACGTCCAGCCCGTCCATCTGGGGCATGTACATATCCAGAATCACCAGATCCGCCGGGTGAGCCCGCAGATATTCCAGCGCGGCCCGGCCGTCCGGGCATTCCCGGCACACCCTGAACCGGGGATCCTTTTCGGTATAGCGGCGGTTAAGCATGGCCACCATGGGGTCATCCTCTACAATCACGACCTGATACAAGCGTTCTCCTCCTTTTCCTTCGGCATTTCGTCTGTTTCCTCCTGGGGCGGGATATGAATGGTAAAGGTGGTGCCCAGCCCCACCACGGATTCCACCCGCACGCTGCCGCCATAGGCCTGCACGATGCCCTGCACCAGCGCAAGTCCGGTGCCGCGGCCCTCACCCTTGGTGGAAAATCCCTGTTCAAACATCCGCTGGCGCACCCTGGGCGGAATGCCGCAGCCGGTGTCCTCCACACAGATGAGCAGGCCCTGCTTCTCCTCCTGAATGCAGACCTCCACCTCACGCACCGCGCCGTCCGCCACATTTTTAAAGGAATCAAAGGCATTCTCGATCAGGTTGCCCAGCAGCGAAATTATGGCGTCGGTGGGCAGGCAGCGGCTGCCGTGGGGGTAATGGCTGAAGGGGTCCAGCCGGAACACCACCCGCAGCTCCTGGGCGCGGCTCAGCTTGCCGATGAGCAGCGCCGCCACCGCCGGCTCCTGAATGCGGCCGGTGATGCCGCCCATGGACTGGGCCCGCACCTTGGTGAGCTCCAGCACATAGCGCTCGGCTTCCTTGTATTCCTCCAGCTGCAACAGGCCCAGAATCACATGCAGCTTGTTCATGAATTCGTGGGTGTTGGCCCGCAGCGCCTCCACCACATGGTTTACACCGGTCAGGTTTTCGGCCAGACGCACCATCTCGGTGCGGTTGCGGAAGATGGCCACCGCACCCACGGTGCGGCCGTTCTTCACAATGGGCATCCGATCCGCCAGAATCTTCACATGCACCATGGACTTGAGCGGCACATTGTATTCTGCCTTTCCGCTGTGCAGCACCCGATCCAGCGTGCTTTCCGGGTAAACCTGATGCAGCGGCTGGCCCGCCGCCTCACCCACCGGCAGCTCCAGCATCTGGCGGGCAGCCGCATTCAGATAGATGATGCGCTCGTTCTCGTCGATGGCAAGCACGCCTTCCTCCAGTGCGTCCCAGATGTCCGCCCGCTGCACCATCAGCCGATACAGATCCTCCGGCTCGTAGCCCGCCAGCTCGTTTTTGATGTAGCGGGCCAGCCGCCTTGCGCAGAATCCGCCGATGCTCAGCGCCACCGCGGCGATGAGCAGATATTGCAGCACCGTGACGGCCACCATCCGGTATACCGACCGCATGTAAACGCCCACCACGGCGTAGCCCAGCAGATTGCCCTCCTCGTCGAACACCTTGGCGCAGGCGCACCGTTCCATGCCGTCCTGGGTTTCGCCCTCCTGCAGAAACACCGGCTCGGTCTGGTTCGGGTCCGGCTGAACCACCCCCAGCAGACCGCTGCGGGTGCTGGCCCCGGCCACCAGATTGCCGTTCGGGTCGATGACCACCGCCACATCCAGATCGCTCACCCGGCGCACCACCTGCCGTAAAAGCCCGGTGACCGACTGGTCGCCGCCGCCCTCCAGCAGGCCCCGCACGTCCTGGGTGCGGGCCAGCAGATAGGCCACATCCAGCATGTTCCGGTCCATCATCTGATGGCTGGACTGCAGATTCAGCCACAGGCTGCTGCCCATGGCGATGAGCACCGTGATTACAATCAGCGCCACGCTCAGGGTGACCAGCTGGGCATTCAGGGTCTTTTTCAGGCGCGAAAGCCATTTCACAGCCAATTTCCTCCCCGCTGTTCCGGGAGCCGGATGCCCCCGTTCGTTTTTTGACGATATATAAAGTATCATAGCACATTTTGCCCGCTTCGCCAAATGGCCGGGCGGGGCGCAGGGCATCCTTCCCGCAGAATTTTCCACAACGAAAACAACTGTTGTGCAAACCGCCAAACACCTTTTGCAAAGCCCCTTTTTTTACTTTTTTTACTTTCGTAAGGCTTTCGCTCCGGTACGCTTTGTCATAAAATATGCAGGTACCGAAAAGGGGGGATATGATTGGATATTAAGGAAGAACTCACAGCGGCGCTGCAAAGCAAAACGGCGTTCGAGATCCCGTTGTTCGGCGGCATTCCGGTGCCGGAATCGGCAGTGGGAAGCTGGATTCTCATCGCACTCTTCACCATCTTCTGCATCTGGCTGACCCACGACCTGAAAAAGGTGCCCGGCCGCCGGCAGATGGTAGCCGAAATGCTGGTTGGGTTCATCAACAACTTCTGTAAGGACAATCTGGGCGAACACTGGCGTACCTTCGCGCCCTACATCGGCACCATGGGCATCTACCTGGTGCTGGCAAACCTGTCCGAGTTCATTGGCATCACGCCGCCCACCAAGGACCTGAATGTGACCGCCGGCATGGCCTTTATGGCGGTGCTGCTCATCTACGGTTCCAGTTTCCGCATCAAGGGGCTGAAAGGCGGCCTGCACAAATTTGCAGAGCCTTCGCCCATCGTGGCGCCCCTGAACATTCTGGAGATCGGCATCCGGCCGCTTTCGCTGTGCATGCGGTTGTTCGGTAACGTTTTCGCCTCCTTCGTGATCATGGAGCTGGTCAAGATCGTTGCCCCGGTTCTGGTGCCCATTCCCCTGAGCCTTTATTTCGACGCATTCGACGGTATCATCCAGGCGGTGGTGTTCGTGTTCCTCACGACCCTGTTCCTGGGCGAAGCCATTGAATAAAAACTTTTGAATCAAACTGAACTGAATTTTAGGAGGAACTTATTATGACTACCGCTTTTGCTGCCGCTATCGCTGTTCTGGTTGGCCTGGGTGCCGGTATCGGCATCGGCTTTGCCACCGCCAAGTCCAACGAGGCCATTGCCCGTCAGCCCGAGGCCGCCAGCAAGATCAGCAGCAACCTGCTGCTGGGCTGCGCCCTGGCCGAGGCCACCGCGATCTACGGCTTCCTGATCGCCATCCTGCTGATCTTCATGCAGTAATCGAGGGGGCGATGAGCCGTGTCGATTTTAAACCTTAATGCAGAGATCATCTATGTGTTCATCAACCTGGTGATTCTGCTGCTTCTGATGAAGAAGTTTCTGTTTGGGCCAGTGACCAAAATGCTGGACGAACGCTCCAAAGAAATTGCCGACACCATCGACGGCGCCAACGCCAAGATGGATGCCGCGGAAAAGAGCCGCCAGGAATATGAGGCTCAGCTGCTGAATGCCAAAAAAGAGGCCCAGGACATTGTGGACGCGGCCAAAAAGCGCGGCCAGCAGGAGTACGAGGCTCAGCTGGCCAAGGCCCGGGGTGACATTGCCCGCATGCAGGCCGACGCCCAGAAGCAGGCCCAGGCCGACCGCGACGCCCTGCTGGAGGGCGCCCGTCAGGAGATTGCCATGCTGGCTCTGCTGGCCGCTTCCAAGGTGTCGCAGCAGAAGATGAACAGCCAGGCCGACCGGGATCTGGTCAACGCCTTCCTGGCTGAAGTGGAGGAAACCGCATGAGCCTGACTGCCGCCCGTTATGCGAGCGCTTTGTATCAGGCCGGCTGCACCGAGGACGAGCTGCGCGCCACCGCGCAGCTCATTCTGGAAAATAAGCCCCTGATGGAGGTGCTGGTCAGCCCGGCGGTGCGTCTGGAGGAAAAACAGGCGGTTCTGCACCGCCTGCCATTTGCCAGCTGCCCGGACCGGCTGATGCATTTTTATGAACTGCTGGCCAAAAAGGGCCGTTTTGCCCTGCTGGCCGATATCGTATCTGAATATCATCTGCTCACGCTGGCCGCCGCCAACCAGACGGTATGCGTGATGCGCTGCGCCCAGATGCCGGACGAGGCCATGGTGGTGGACATCGCCAAGGCCATGTGCCGCCGCCACGGCCGAGCCGGTGTGGAGATGCAGGTGATCGTTGATCCGTCCCTGGTGGGCGGCTTCGTCCTGGAGATTGACGGGACGACCTATAACAAGAGTGTGAGCGGGCAGCTGCATCGTCTGGCGCGCCGCCTGCAAGAGAGGTGAAGCCACAGTGAATCAATCCGAAGAGATCATTTCCATTCTCCGCGAGGAGATTGAATCATACGACAGCCGCGCCACCCACGAAGAGACCGGCACCGTGATCGAGATCGGCGACGGCATTGCCACCGTGTACGGCCTGGACAAGGCGGTTTACGGCGAGCTGGTGGAATTTGAGACCGGCGCCAAGGGCATCGTGCTGAATCTGGAGCGGGACAGCGTGGGCGTTGTTCTGCTGGGCAGCGAAGAGGGCCTGGCTGAAGGCAGCGTGGTCAAGCGCACCGGCCGTGCGGCGGACATTCCCGCCGGCGAGGCCATGATCGGTCGCACCCTGAATGCGCTGGGCGAGCCCATCGACGGCCTGGGTGCCATCGAGGCCGATGCCCGCATGCCCATCGAGTGTGAGGCTTCCGGCGTTGTGAGCCGCGAGCCCGTAAACGTTCCCCTGCAGACCGGTATTCTGGCCATCGACTCCATGGTTCCCATCGGCCGCGGTCAGCGCGAGCTGATCATCGGTGACCGCCAGACCGGCAAGACCGCCATTGCGGTGGATACCATCCTGAACCAGAAGGGCAAGGATGTGATCTGCATCTATGTGGCCATCGGCCAGAAGGCCTCCACCGTGGCCCAGCTGCGCAACAACTTCGTCAAGTACGGCGCCATGGACTACACCATCATCGTGTCCAGCCCGGCCAGCGAGCCCGCGCCGCTGCAGTACATTGCCCCCTACTCCGCCACTGCCATCGGCGAGTATTTCATGTCCAAGGGCAAGGACGTGCTGATCGTTTACGACGATCTGTCCAAGCACGCGGTTGCCTACCGTGCCCTGAGCCTGCTTTTGCACCGCAGCCCCGGCCGTGAGGCCTACCCCGGCGACGTGTTCTATCTGCACAGCCGCCTGCTGGAGCGTTCCTGCCGCCTGACCAAGGAATACGGCGGCGGTTCCATGACCGCTCTGCCCATCATCGAGACCCAGGCGGGCGACGTTTCCGCCTACATTCCCACCAACGTGATTTCCATCACCGACGGCCAGATCTATCTGGAGAGCAGCCTGTTCTTCGCAGGCCAGCGCCCCGCCGTAAACGTGGGCCTTTCCGTGAGCCGTGTGGGCGGCAGCGCCCAGACCAAGGCCGTGAAAAAGACCGCCGGTACCCTGCGTATCGACCTGGCCCGTTTCCGCGAGCTGGAGGTGTTCACCCAGTTCAGCTCTGACCTGGACAAGGCCACCCAGACCGCGCTGGATCACGGCAAGCAGCTGATGGAGATCCTCAAGCAGCCTTTGTATCACCCCATGAGCGTGAGCCGCCAGGCGGTCATCCTGTACATCTCCACCGGCAGCCTGCTGGCGGACGTACCCCTGGCCAAGTCCCGCGAGGTGGCCCAGGGCTTTGTGGACTACCTGGAAAACACCCAGCCCCAGCTGCTGGAAGAGATCGAATCCACCGGCGCGCTTTCCGCCGCTGTTGCCGAGAGCATCCGCGCCGAACTGGATGCCTATAAGGGACAGGTGAGCGCGCAATGGCAAGCATAAAAGAGATCCGTACCCGCATCAAGAGCGTGGATCAGACCCTGAAGATCACCAATGCCATGTATCTGATCTCCTCCTCCAAGATGCGCAAGGCCCGCCAGCAGCTCAATGGCGTGGAGCCTTACTTCCAGAAGATTCAGGACACCATTGCCGATATCCTGTATCACTCTGAGGAGTTTCATCACCCCTTCATGGACACCCGCCCCGAAAAGAAGCACCGCACGGTGGGCTACATCGTGATCACCGGCGACAAGGGTCTGGCGGGCGCCTACAACCACAACGTGCTCAAGCTGGCCGAGGAAAAGCTGGCCGCCACCGAAAATCCGGTTCTGTTTGTGATCGGTCAGGTGGGCCGGGCCTACTTTGCCGGCAAGAACGTGAACGTGGATGGCGAGTTCCTTTACACCGCCCAGGACCCCACCGTGACCCGTGCCCGGGACATCAGCGAAACCATGGTGGATCTGTTCCTGCGCGGCCAGCTGGACGAGGTGCATGTGATCTACACCGAGATGGTGAACCCCGTGCTGATGCGGCCCGCCACCTACCAGCTGCTGCCCCTGACGAGGGAGCAGTTCTCCCACAAGGAGCCCCAGTACACCGCCGGCCAGTACAACCGGCAGGTGGTGTACGTTCCCTCTGAGCACAAGGTCATGGACAAGATCGTGCCCGGCTACCTGAAAGGTGTGCTCTTCGGCTGCCTGGTGGAATCCTTCTGCAGCGAGCAGAACGCCCGCATGACCGCTATGGATTCCTCCACCAAGAACGCCCGAGAGATGATCCGCACCCTTTCGCTGGAATACAACCGGGCCCGGCAGACCGCCATTACCCAGGAGATCACCGAGATCGTGGGCGGCGCCCAGCAAAAGGGCGGCAAGGTTCGCCCCGAGCGGCACATTCAGCCCGCGCTCACCCTGCTGGTGAGCGCCGACGGCAGCGTGCTGCACCGCTCCTGATTTTCCTTTCTTACTTGTTCGATAATTGAAAGCGAGGAACCGATATGCAAAACAAAGGCACCATCGCACAGGTTCTGGGCCCCATTGTGGACGTTGAGTTCAAGGACGGCAAGCTGCCCGCCATCAACGACGCCCTGACCGTGCAGCTGAACGGCGCCGAGCAGGTCATGGAGGTCGCCCAGCATGTGGGCGGCAACACCGTGCGCTGCATCATGCTCAGCCCCAGCGAGGGCCTGGGCCGCGGCGTGGAAGTGACCGCCAGCGGCGCGCCCATCGAAGTGCCCGTGGGCGAAAAATGCCTGGGCCGCATGTTCAACGTGCTGGGCCATGCCATCGACGGCCGCGAGGAAGTGACCGACTCCGAGAAGTGGTCCATCCACCGCGAGCCCCCCAAATTCGTGGATCAGAGCCCCGTGGTTCAGATTCAGGAGACCGGCATCAAGGTCATCGACCTGCTGGCCCCCTACGCCCGCGGCGGTAAGATCGGCCTGTTCGGCGGCGCGGGTGTTGGCAAGACCGTGCTGATTCAGGAGCTGATCCGCAACATCGCCACCGAGCACGGCGGCTATTCCATCTTCACCGGTGTGGGCGAGCGTACCCGCGAGGGCAACGACCTGTGGCGCGAGATGAGCGAGTCCGGCGTTCTGGAAAAGACCGCCCTCGTCTTTGGCCAGATGAACGAGCCCCCGGGAGCCCGTATGCGCGTTGCCCTGACCGGCCTGACCATGGCCGAGTACTTCCGCGACAAGGAAAAGCGGGATGTGCTGCTGTTCATCGACAACATCTTCCGTTACGTGCAAGCCGGCAGCGAGGTATCCGCCCTGATGGGCCGTATGCCCAGCGCCGTGGGCTACCAGCCCACCCTGGCCAACGAGGTGGGCGCTCTGCAGGAGCGTATTACCTCCACCAAGAACGGAGCCATCACCAGCGTGCAGGCCGTTTATGTGCCCGCCGATGACCTGACCGACCCCGCGCCCGCCACCACCTTCACCCATCTGGACGCCACCACCGTGCTGAGCCGTAAGATCGTGGAGCAGGGCATCTACCCCGCTGTGGATCCTCTGGAGTCCACCAGCCGCATTCTGGAGCCCGACGTGGTGGGCCAGCGCCATTACAACGTGGCCCGCGGCGTGCAGGAGCTGCTGCAGCGCTACAAGGAGCTGCAGGACATCATCGCCATTCTGGGCATGGAAGAGCTGGGCGAGAACGACAAAAAGACCGTGGAGCGGGCCCGCCGCATCCAGCAGTTCTTCAGCCAGCCCTTCTTCGTGGCCGAGCAGTTCACCGGCCTGCAGGGCAAGTATGTGCCCCTGGCCGAGACCATCAACAGCTTCGAAGCCATTCTGGGCGGCGAGCTGGATCAGTACCCCGAAACCGCGTTCTCCAACGTGGGCACCGTGGACGACGTGCGTGAGAAGGCCCGTGCACAGGGGGCGATCTGATGGCTGACCTGTTTCTGGAGATCATCACCCCCGAGCGCCAGTTCTACATCGGCCCCGCCCAGGAGCTGGTGATTCCGGCCATCGACGGTCTGTACGGCGTGCAGGCGGGCCACGAGCCCGCCGTGACCGCCATGGAGCCCGGCGAGCTGCGCTATAAAGTGGACGGTGAGTGGCACGTTGCCGCCATCGGCCAGGGCTTTGTGGAGATCATGCCCGAGCGGGCCATCGTGTTGGTGAGCACCGCCGAAAAGCCCGAGGAGATCGACGCGAAGCGCGCCCAGGAAGCCAAGGAGCGCGCCGAGGAGCGCATGCGCCAGAAGAAGAGCGTGGAGGAGTATTATTACTCCAAGGCTGCTCTGGCCCGCGCCATGGCCCGCCTGAAGGTTTCCGGCCGGCGCTGATCTTCCCTTAATTTCGCTGTTTCCTTCTTCATTCTGTTTTGCCCCGCAGGGCTGCCGCTTATGGCCGCCATGCGGGGTTCTTTTTTTGCCGTACCCGCCGGGCTTTGCTTTCCCCTTGCAAAGCGGCTTTGCCGGGCCGTATAATAAAGGCGGGAAGCGGCTTTTGCCGCCCTCCAAATTTTTTTGACAGCGATGCAATAAACGTTCCGTTCCGTGCATTACTTGAATGACAGGAGACAACCGATATGATACTTGTGCTTGGCGCAATGGCCCAGGAGGCCCGTGCCGCGAACCCCAACGGGGAGCTGGAGGCGCTGATCGGCGGCATTGCTGCCGGCAGCCGGGAGGATCTGGCCGAACTGTATCGCCGTACCCGGGCGGCGGTCTATGGTCTGGCCCTCTCCTACCTGAAAAACGGCGCGGAGGCCGAGGATGTGGCCCAGGATACCTTCGTGAAGGTGTGGGCCGCCGCTCCCTCCTACCGGCCGCAGGGCAAGCCCATGGCATGGCTGCTCACCATCGCCCGGAATCTGGCGCTGGGGCGGCTGCGCAGCGCGGCCCGCATTCAGGATCTTTCCGAGGCTGAGTGGTCCGCCTTTTCCATCGAGAGCGACACCCTGACCGCCGACGATCGCACCGTGCTGGGCGCGGCGCTGGCCCGCCTTTCCGACGAGGAGCGCCACATTGTGGTGCTGCACGCGGTATGCGGGCTCAAGCACCGGGAGATCGCCCAGTTTCTGGATCTGGCGCTTCCCACCGCGCTTTCCAGGTATCACCGGTCCCTGAAAAAGCTGAAAACCATTCTGGAAGGAGATGACGCGCAATGACCGACCGCAATGTGGAACAGGCGCTGCGCACCGCTTTGGAACACGCGGCACCCAACGACGTGGAAAGCGTTCTCCTTCGCTGTGATGACCGGAAAGGAAACGTGATCCCCATGACGAATCAGAATCCCGAAAAGAAAAACCGCAAGCCCCTGCGTCTGGCCGCTCTGGCCGCTGCCGCCTGCCTGGTTCTGGCCATTGGCGGAGGCTCCGTTTACTACAATCAGTCCCAGACCGCCGCGTCCGTTGTTTCGCTGGATGTGAACCCCAGCATCGAGCTGGTGCTGAACAGCCGCGAGCGGGTGCTACGGGCCACCGCCCTGAACGAGGACGCCGCCGCCGTGCTGGACGGCATGGACCTGAAGGGTTCCACGCTGGATGTGGCGGTGAACGCCCTGATGGGCTCGCTGCTGAAAAACGGCTATGTGGATGAGCTGGCCAACTCCATCCTGATCACCGTGGAGGACGACAACGCCACCCGCGCCGCCCAGTTGGAAAGCCAGCTCACCGAAACAGTGAACGCAGTGATGACCTCCAGCTCCATCAACGGAGCCATCCTGAGCCAGGTGGTGAACCAGAATCAGGATCTGCAGGCCAAGGCCGACGAATACGGCATCTCGCTGGGCAAGGCACAGCTGATCCAGCAGCTGGTGGATCAGAACCCCACCCTCACCTTTGAGAGCCTGGCCGGCCGCACCGTGAACGATCTGAACCTGCTGCTCTCCAGCCAGGCCGCCACCCTTTCCACCGTGAGCTCCACCGGCCGCGCCAGCGACGGCGGCTACATCGGCACCGAGGTGGCCAAGAATGCCGCCCTGGCCCACGCGGGCCTGACCGCCGATCAGGTGACCGTTTCCAAGGTGGACTTTGATGTGGAGGACGGCCGGATGGTCTACGAGGTGGAATTCTGGGCCAACAATGTGGAATATGAATACGACGTGGACGCCACCACCGGCGAGATTGTGAAGAACCACACCGAGACCTACACCGCCGCCGCAGGCCAGAACGGCTCCATCGATCAGGCCGCCGCCAAGGCCGCCGCGCTCTCCGCCTTTGGCCTGAGCGAGGATCAGGCAGAGGGCATCGTGGTGATTCCCAGCTACGACGACGGGCGCTTTGTGTACAAGGTGAAGTTCTGGGCCGGCGGCACTGAGTACTTCTGCGCGGTGGACGGCTCCGGTCAGATTCTGAAGAGCGAGAAGGAGGAGCACGCCTCCTCCGGGAGCGTGGCCACCAGCGGCACCGACGTGGGCCTGGAGGCTGCCAAGGCCGCCGCTTTGAAGCACGCGGGCCTTTCTGCCGATCAGGTGACCGGCCTGACCGCCAAGCTGGACTGGGACGACGGCCAGCGGGTGTACGAGGTGGACTTCTGGCAGGGCAGCACCGAATACGAATACGAAATCAACGCGGACGGCACCGTGCGTCAGTATGAGTCCGAAGCCCATGCTGCCCCCACCGCCATCAGCGCCGGTTCCGGCAGCAGCGTTCTGAAGGACGAGAACAAGGCCACCGCCGCTTCCGGCAGCTTCATCAGCGCCGACGAAGCGCTGGCCAGGGCCCTGAGCCACGCCGGGCTGGATCAGTCCGCCATCCGGGAGCTGGAAATGGACAGCGAGCTGGACGATGATGTTCCCCACTACTCCATCGATTTCAAGTCCGGCAATCTGGAATATGAATACGAAATCAGCGCCACCGACGGCTCGGTGCTGAAATTCGAACAGGACAACTGACCGCTTTTCAAAAGGCCACAGCAATGCTGTGGCCTTTCCTTTTTGGTAAAAAGTTCTCAAAATATCTTCCCGTTCGCTGCCGCCCATGGTATAATAGCCCCAAACATACGGTGTTTTTTGCACCGTTTCCCAACACCGGGCGGCACATCGCCCATGCAACAGCAAGGAGGGTTTTCCATGGTCACATTCAACAATCTGCTGAACAATCCCAACATTCTCACCGCCGACCAGCTGGGCGGCATGCGGGTGCTGGAATATGAAAAGGATCTGAGCGTCCGCCCGGACAATGCCATAGCCAGCTACTATGCGTCCGAGATGAACGTGCGCCGTCGCCAGCTGCTGCTGGAGCTGAAGGGCGACAGCTATGTGGTGCAGGCCGGGGCCATGCAGTGGATGAGCGGCGCGGTGGAAGCCACCTCCGGCATCAAGGGCGTGGGCGATCTGCTGGGCAAGGCGCTGGCCTCCAAGGCCACCAAGGAGAGCGCGGTGAAGCCGGAATACAAGGGCACCGGCCATCTGATGCTGGAACCCACCTACAAGCACATCATCCTGCTGGACGTGGGCCAGTGGGACGGTCTTGTGCTGGACGACGGCCTGTTTCTGGCCTGCTCCGGCTCGGTGCAGCAGAAGGTTGTGGCCCGCACCAATCTGTCCAGCGCGGCGCTGGGCAACGAGGGCCTGTTCAACCTTTGCCTGAAGGGCACAGGCGTGGCGGCGGTGGAAAGCCCGGTGCCCCGCAGCGAGCTGATCGAATTCCAGCTGAACAACGACCAGCTGCGCATCGACGGCAACATGGCCATTGCCTGGTCCTCCAGCCTGAACTTCACGGTGGAAAAATCCACCCGCAGCCTGATCGGCTCCGCTGTTTCCGGCGAGGGGCTGGTGAATGTTTACCGGGGCACCGGCACGGTGCTCATGGCCCCGGTGGTCTGACCCGTTTTTTACATCAAAAAAGGCTCCCCAACCGGGGAGCCTTTTTCTGTTCTATTTTGCATCCGGACGCTTCTCAGCCCGCAGCCTCGGAGGAGGCGGCTTCGGAGGAAGCGGCCAGCTCGGCCTCCCCCTCCTCTGCGTTGGTCATCACGTCGCCCATGGTACGGCCCTCGTCGATGTTCATGCCGTAGAGGTAGGTCTGGCCGGTAATAAGGCCCAGCTTCTCGGCTTCCACCGGGCTTTCCGGGCTGCGGAAGTGCTCGTTCAGAATCTCGGCGCAGCTCTCCCGGTCCACATAATAAACCTGGGTGTGGCCATTGATGTTGGCCGCGCCGCCGGGTGCGCGCACGATGTAGATATTGGCCGGGTCCACCTTCAGCATGGTGGCATACAGGCCCCAGATCTCGGTGATGTCCAGGCTGGTGTCGATGTAATGAGCCACCACCTTGCAGGTGCTGTAATAATCGGCCAAGGTGTAGTCGTTCAGCAGGCTCTTGAGCAGAGCCGCGTAGAAGTACTGCTGGGTCTCCAGCCGCTTATAGTCGGCGGTAGAGTAGTTGCGGTTGCGCAGAATCAGCTCGGCGGTGTCGCCGCTGATCCGGTGGGTACCCTGGGTGCAGACCGTATTCTCGATTCCGGTCACCTTATCCACGGTGACGATGTCCCAGGGGACATACATCTCGATGCCGCCCATGTTGTTCAGCATGGTCTTGAAGGCCTGCATGTCGATGACCACATAATCGTCCACCGGCAGCTTGAACAGCTCGTAGATCTTGTTGGCCAGGTTGTTGATCTTGTTCTCCTGATCCGGGCCGTTGGCGTAGACCTCGTTGATCTTGCCGGTGTTGGTCTTGATGCCGTCGCCCACATCCTCGCCCGCGTAGGTATCGCGGGGGATCTGGAAGGCGTTCACCTTGCCGTTGTCCCGGTCGATCTGCACATACATGATCACGTCGGTCATGCCCTTGCCCTCGGCGTAGTCACGGCCGTCATCGTCGGCATCGTAGTCGATGCCCACCATCAGCAGGTTGTAGAACCGGTCGCCGCCGGCTTCAATATCCGGGTCGGTCTGCTGGTTCAGGGTGCCCGCCTCGCCCTCGTCCAGGGCCGGGGCGATCTGGCTGTAGAGATAGGCCATGGCGCTGCATCCAGCCAGCAGCACCACTGCAACAACGATCACCAGGATCTTGATCCAATTTTTCTTTGCCGGGTTTTCCACGCAGGTTCCCCTTTCTTTTTTGCTCATTTGGTTAATTGCACGGAACAGCCGCCGGGGATGCGAAAAAGCTTGACCGGCGGCTGAAAAAGGCCCGGGCATATCGCCCAGAAGATACTTGCAAACAAGTATCAAAAAAGCAACAAACGATATTATACCCTATTCCCGGCGAATTGGGGAGTATTTTTCCGTATTTTTTCCTTTTCGCACAAATCGGCTTTTTCACTTTTGTATATTAAGCCGCAGAAACTCCAAATTTTCGACAACATTTCCTGCATGGCTTCTCCACTTTTTCACAAAACAAACACAAAAGCGCCCTCCTTGCAGAGGACGCTCTGTGCAAAAAGCTCTGTTTAACCCACGGTGGACAAACTGGTACCCGGGAAGTAATGGGCCAGAATCTGGTCGTAGGTCCAGCCGTTGGCCGCATATCCCCATGCCCCGTACTGGGACAGGCCGCACCCGTGGCCATAGCCATAGGTGGTGATGCTGAAATTGCCATCGGCATAGGAAATATCGAAGGCTGCGCTGCGAATGGCCCGACCGGAGAAACCGGCCAGCACATTTTCCTGCAGCTTCTGCCCGGTGATGGTGGCGGTGCCCAGCCGCAGGCTGGTCACATAGCCGGAGGAATTCTTTACGATGTCGCCAAACCATTCATTGGGATCCTCGCTGTAAGCGTAGAGATCCACACCCAGCTTTTCCATGGCCCGGTCGGCCACCTCCTGCTGGGTGAACACGCGGGTGTTCTGCCAGTTGGTGGCATACTGCTGGTCATAAGGGCTTTCCACCGCCACCAGATAGGGGCGGGAGGAGCCCCACACATCCTCGCTGGGGTTGGTGCCGAAGGCCGCACTGGCAAAGTAGGGGGTGAAGGCCACACGGCCATTGTAGGTCACAATCTGGTTGGCCACCTCACGGGCTGCCTGCCGGATGGTCTCGCTGGGCTGGCGGCCGGCCACACCGGGCGCACCGCCCTGGCTCAGAATCCAGGAGTGAGCAGCCACCATCTGAGCTTTGTAGGCCTCAATGGGTGCATTCGCGCCCAGCTCGTTGCGGGCGATCATGGCCAGGCATTCCACCAGATCCATCTCCTGCCGCACACCGTTCATTGTCACCGTAATGGTACCTGCGCTGGGTGTGGGCGTAGGTGTGGGCTGGGGTGCCGGGGTAGCCTGCGGGGCCGCGGTGGGCTGTGCCGTGCCGGAACCGTCGGGGGCCTGGCTCGCCTGAGGCTTGTCCGTAGCACCGGGCTTCGGTGTGGCGCCGGGCTTCGGTGTGGTGCCCGGCTGCGGTGTGGCGCTGGGCTTCGGGGTAGCCGTGGCTGGCGTGTCAGTGGGCGGCAGCGTCAGGGTTGGAATGGGCGTTGCGTTCGGGTCCAGCGGCTGGATGCCCTCCACCAGCTGATCCTCCTGCGGCATACCGCTTTCCTCCTGCATATCGCTGCTGGTGGCGCCTCCGGTGGCGTACCAGTTCATCCAGTACTGGTTTAAAGTCTCCACCGAGGGAATCTCCTCGCCGGTCTGCTCATACATGGCCAGCGGCAGCAGGGGCTGATCCGCCTGGGTGATCTGTTTGCCCAGAAGGAAGGCTGCCTCGTCCTGCCGCTGCAGTCGGCCGGTAACCGCCAGCTTGCGGCCGGAGCCGTCCGCCGCGTCCGCCACCAGCGTGGCAAAGCTGTCGGCGTCCTCCAGATCCACCGGCATCTCATACAGGCTGCGGGCCTTGATGCCCAGCACAAAGTTCAAAAACGCCTGCTGATCGCTCAGATCCTGAAGGCCGTACAAATCAAAGGTGGTCTCGCCGGTCTCGGCCGGGTCCCAGTAGTAAACCGCCGCCACCTTATAGCGGTAGGTACTGCCGTCGGTGTAGAGAGTGAAGCCGCAGTTGTCCCGCAGAAGCTCCTCTTCGTCCAGCTCGCTCAGCTGCTGGATGCTGCCCGTGGGGCATTCCACAATCACATTAGTGCGGGTCTGGCCGGGCTGCTGGGCGCTCACAAAGCGGGCCAGCTCATCCCCCTGAGCCGCCTGCACCGCAAGGCCGATGGCCTGACCGGGCCGGGCTGCATCCGGCTGGTAAACCAGCGTACCGCCCAGCTTGGGCAGAGCCAGATAGGCCTCCACCTGGCTGTTGCCCTGCTGCGCCTTTGTCAGGTAGTCCCGGGCGGCGGTGTCGTAGTCGGCGGTGCCGTAGCCCGCGCCGGTCATCTGCTGGGTGGCAGGGCGTTCCGCCAGCCACACCACGCCGAAGGCCACCGCCGCGATGAACAGCACCAGCACCAGACTGCCCAGTATCCGCCCTGCCGGATTCCGTTTGCGGGAAGGGGGTTCGGGCAGCTGGGCGGATTCGTCAAACAGCTGCCGCCCGGCGCTGCGCAGGTTGGCCGCCCGGCTTACCGGAGCGGATGGAGATTTCTGCCATGCGTCGGCCGGGGCATCGCTCCCGGGCTGCACCGGGGCGGGCCGGGGGGCGGATTCGTTCTGAGCGGGCAGCGGCGTCTGCCGCACCGGCAGCAGCGGGGCGGGCTTGCCGTAGGCAAAGCTCTGCACCCCTTCCGCCGGCTCCTGCCCAAGGGCCAGACGGCGCAGCATGTCCAGCAGCCAGTTGGCTGCCAGCATCTGGGGCTGCACGCTGGGGGCCAGCACATGCAGATACACGGTCTTGGCCCCGCACACCAGCACAAAGCCGGGCTGCACGCCCTTTGCGGGCTGGTAGCTCACCGCCCAGTCTGCGCCGGAAAGGGCCAGCGCCTGCCGGGCGCGGCCCGCCACCGGCTGCACCGGGCAGTCGGGGTATTTGTCCAGCAATGTGCGGGGCGGCTCCAGCCGGTTTGCCCTGGTGGGGTGGCTGTAGCTGTGGTCGCCGAAATCGTAGACCGCCGCCGCTTCCGGTTTTTCCCGGATGCGACCCTCCAGCAGATGGCCGGTGGCCTCATCCGCCGCCACGAAGAGTTTGTTCTTTTTCGCCAGTACCTCCAGCGCCGCATCGGCCAGCTCGGTATCGCCCTCACCGAACACGGCAGGGCCGAACTGCTGGCGGAAATATTCGTTCCACTGCCTGTAGATCCGATCGGCCTCGGCCTCACTGCCCGCGCCGCGCACGGTTACGCAGACCACCAGCTCCTCTTCCCTGCTCAGCAGCCGCAGGCCCGGGCAGCCCTGAGCCGCCGCAGCCTTCAGCACCGCCTGGGTTCTGGCCTGCGATACGCCAAACAGCCGCAACGCCAGCATACGGTTGGCTTGCGCCATTGCATCCACCTCGTTTCCCTTTTCTTTCACGATTCTGTTATTCCTTCATCGCCTGTTTCTGCTGCGCCAGCTCTTCGGCGGTCAGCTTGTCCGCACCGGGCATGGGCAGGCCCAGCGCCAGCCGCCGTGCAAAATCCAGCGCCCGGTTGGCGGCGCCTGTGCGGATGCTCTGCCGGTCCCGGTTGCCCAGCAGCAGCTTTGCCACATACACATCCTCACCACGAACCGCGCCCACATACACAAGGCCCACCGGCTTTTCGGCGGTACCGCCGCCAGGGCCTGCGATGCCGGTGAGCGAAACGGCGATGTCCGCCCCGCTCACCCGGGCCGCGCCCATGGCCATCTGGGCGGCGGTCTGCCAGCTCACCGCGCCCACGGTGGCAAGCGTTTTTTCGCTCACGCCCAGCAGTTTGTGCTTTGCCGCGTTGGCGTAAGTACAGAAGCCGAAGCCAAATACCTCCGAGGATCCGGGCACCCGGGTGATGCGCTGGCTCACAAGGCCGCCGGTGCAGCTTTCGGCGGTGGCCACGGTCAGGCCCTTCTCTGCCAGTGTCTGCACCAGCGTGTGCTCCAGATCGTTTGCGTCCTCGCCATAGATCACATCGCCCAGAATGGCCCGGAAGTGTTCCGCATAGGCCCGGCAGGCTTTTTCGCCCTCCGCATGGCTGGCGGCCCGGGCGGTGATGCGAATCTGCACCTCGCCGGTTTTGGCGTAGATGGCGGCGGTGGGGTTCTCGTTCTCAAACAGATGGCCCACCTTTTCCTCCACATGGCTTTCACCGATGCCTGTGATGCGCAACGTCAGGCTGTGCAGCACCTGCCGGCCGTCGGCCAGAAAGGGGCCCACCTGTTCGGTCCAGAGGGGTTTTAACTCGCTGGGCGGGCCGGGCAGCAGCACCGCCCGCTTTGCGCCCTTCTGGAACCAGACCGCCGGGGCGGTGCCGTTGTGGTTTTCGAACCAGCCGCCCTTTGTGGGCACCATGGCCTGCTTTTCGTTGTTCGGCGGCATGTGCCGGCCGGTGGCGGCAAAGTAGGCCCGGATGCCCTCCAGAATGGAGGGCTCCAGATGCAGCGTATCGTCAAAGCAGCGGGCCACTGTCTCCTTGGTCAGATCGTCCGCCGTGGGGCCGAGACCGCCGGAAAAGACCAGAAGATCGCTGCGCTCCATGGCCTGATCGATCAGCTGGACCAGCCGGCCCTCGTTGTCGCCCACCACCCACTGGTGATGAACCGTGATGCCCAGCGCCGCCAGCTCCTTTGCCAGGAACTGGGCGTTGGTGTTCAGAATATCGCCGAGCAGCAGCTCGGTGCCCACACAGATGATCTCCGCCTTCAATTTGGTTTCCCTCTTTCCCACGGTTTGCTCATGGCCCGGCCGGGTTTTCCACAGCCGGGCATTTTGATTGTTTAAAACAGTGCCGTTCAGAACTCCTCCAGCTCGGCCAGGTCGTCCTCCTGCTTTGCGTCGCGCATGTCGATGCGGATGCGCTCCACCGCGGCGGCCGCCTGCTCCTCCAGCTCGGCCAGGCCGGGCATGGCAGCTTCCGCCGCCTCGATCTCAGCCAGAGTGGGCTTGGTCTTGGGATGGGGCGGAGTGAAGATGGTGCAGCAGTCCTCAAAGGGCAGGATGCTGGTCTCGAAGGTGCCGATCTTGCGGGCCACCACCGTGATCTCGCTCTTGTCCATGCCGATCAGCGGGCGCAGCACCGGCAGATCCTGGGCCGCGTCGGTGCAGGCCAGCGCGTACAGGGTCTGGCTGGCCACCTGGGCAAGGCTCTCGCCGGTGACCAGCGCCTTGGCGTCGATGTCCTTTGCGATGCGGTTGGCGATGCGCATCATGCTGCGGCGCATGAGCACGGTGAACAGCACGTCGGGGGCGTTGTCCCGGATGTACTCCTGCGGGGTGGTGTAGGGCACCACATACAGCACGCAGTTGCCGGTGTAGGGAGCAATCTCCCGGGCCAGATCCCGCACCTTGTCCTGTGCGGCCTGGCTGGTGTAGGGCGGGCTTGCAAAGTGGATGTGATGCAGCGCCAGACCGCGGCGGGCCATGTACCAGGCAGCCACCGGGCTGTCGATGCCGCCGCTGAGCATGGTCACGGCGCGGCCACTGGTGCCCACCGGCAGACCGCCCGCGCCGGGCACCTTGGGCCCGTGGACATAGGCGCCGTAGTCCCGCACCTCCACCATGACCACGATGTCCGGATGATGCACGTCCACCCGCAGATGGGGGTGCTTGCTCAGCAGAAAGCCGCCCAGCTCCCGGCACAGCTCGGGGCTCTTCAGCGGGAAGGACTTGTCCGCCCGTTTAGCCTCCACCTTAAAGGTCTTGAGATTCCGCAGAATGGGGCCCAGATATTCCTCGGCGGTGGCCTTGATGGCGTCGATGTTTTTATCGCACACGGCGGCGCGGCTGAGGGCGGCAAGGCCGAACACCTTGCTCACCCGGTCGTAGGCTTCCTCCATGTTGGATTCCGCTTCCTCGTCCCGCGGCTCCACATACATGGTGCTCTGGGCCTTGTAGACCTGGAATTTGCCCAGATCCTTCACCCGCCAGCGCATGGATTTGCTGAGCACCGATTCGAAGGTGGCCCGGTTCAGGCCCTTCAGGGCCATCTCGCCCTGATAGCACATGATGATTTCTTTCATTGTATTGATAAACTCCTTTATTTTCGGTCAGATCCTGACGATTTTATCGAATGCGGGCCAGCGTTTCCATGCCCTCGGCAAGGCCGGCCAGCAGCGCGTCCACATCGGCTTCGGTGTTGCTGCCGCAAAGGCTGATGCGCAGCGCAGTGTCCGCCCGCAGAGGCTCCAGCCCCATGGCGGCGAGTGTGTGGCTGGCCGCGCCCTTGGAGCAGGCCGACCCGCTGGACACATACACGTTCTTGGTTTCCAGAAAATGCAGCATGGTTTCGCTCTTAATGCACATGGTGCTCACGTTCACCACCTCGGCCACCGCGTCCTCGGGGCTGTTGAACACAATGCCGGGAATTGCGGCCAGCCCTTCGCGCAGCCGCCGGTTCAGCTGTGCCATGCGGGCGGTGCGCTCGGCCATGTTTTTGTAGCCGATCAGCGCGGCCTTGGCCATGCCCACCGCGTAGGGCAGATTTTCGGTGCCTGGGCGCACGCCCTTTTCCTGCCCGCCGCCGTGGCCCTTTTCCTGCCCGCCGCCCAGATAGGGCGGCTCGATGTTATAGCCCCGGCGCAGATACAGAGCGCCCACGCCCTTGGGGGCGTGGATCTTATGGCCGCTCACCGTGAAGCTGTCGATGCCGTCCAGCTTCACCGGCACCCGCAGCCAGGCCTGCACCCCGTCCACATGCACGGCGGTGCGCGGGTTCTTTTCCTTCACCCGCTTTGCCAGCCGGTTCACGTCCACCATGGTGCCGATCTCGTTGTTCACCTGCATGCAGGCCACCAGAATGGTGTTTTTATCCACCGCGCTCACGAAGGCGTCCAGATCCAGATGGCCGCTCTCGTCCGGGTTGATGGTTACCACATCGAAGCCCAGCTGCCGCAGCCGTTCCATGGGCATGGCCACGCTGGGATGCTCGTAGCCGCTCACCACCACCCGCCTGCCCCAGCTTTTCCGGGCCAGGGCCGCGCCCAGAATGGCGATGTTGTTGCTCTCGGACCCGCAGCCGGTGAAGAACACCTCTTCGGGGGCCGCGCCCAGTGTTTTTGCCACGCCGGCGCGGGCCTTTTCCAGCAGGCGGCGGCTTTCGCAGCCGGGGCCGTACAGGCTGGAGGGGTTGGCCCAGTGTTCCACCATGGCCTTGCGGACCGCGTCCGCCACTGCTTCATCCACAATGGTGGTGGCGGCGTTATCCAGATAATGGAGGGTTTCGTTGTGCAGCATTCCGGTCTCACCTTTACAAACAGTATTAAAAACACATCATTCTACAAAACATCCGCATTTTTCTCAGAGAAAAAACGCATAGGGATACAGAATATAGTATAGCATACCGGCGCGGTGTTTCACAACCGGAACCGGTATGCAAAAAGCCGGCAAAAGAAGTGCGACTTCTGCCCCGGTGCTTGTAACAGGCGGCGGATTTTGGTACTCTTATAAAGGAGACAAAAGGACCGGCCCGTCTGTGCCACAGCGCAGGCAGGCCGATGTTGTTTGGGCGGTTTGCGCCGCCCTGAGCAGGAAAGGATGAGTCCCATGAAATCGGATATTCAGATCGCACAGGAAGCTACCCTGCAGCCCATCGTTCAGATTGCGGAAAAGCTGGGTCTTTCGGAGGATGAGATCAGCCTGTACGGCAAATACAAAGCAAAGATCGACCATAAGCTGGCCAAAAAAGCCGACAAACAGGGCAAGCTGATTCTGGTCACCGCCATCAGCCCCACCCCGGCCGGCGAGGGCAAAACCACCATCAGCACCGGTCTGGCGGACGGCCTGAACGCGCTGGGCAAAAAGGCTATGCTCTGCCTGCGCGAGCCCAGCCTGGGGCCCGTGTTCGGCATCAAGGGCGGCGCGGCCGGCGGCGGATACGCACAGGTGGTGCCCATGGAGGACATCAACCTGCATTTTACCGGTGACCTGCACGCCATCGGTGCGGCCAACAACCTGCTGGCGGCCATGGTGGACAACAGTGTTTATCAGGGCAACCCCCATAATATCGATCCCCGGCGCATTGTCTGGAAGCGCTGCGTGGACATGAACGACCGCCAGCTGCGGTTTGTGACCGACGGATTGGGCGGCAAGGTGAACGGCGTGCCCCGTGAGGACGGATTCGACATCACCGTGGCCAGCGAGGTCATGGCGATTTTCTGCCTGGCCACCGACTTGAAGGACTTGAAGGAGCGGCTGTCCCGCATTGTTGTGGCGTATACCTACGATGGCCAGCCGGTGACCGCGGGCCAGATTGGCGCGGCGGGTGCCATGACCGCCCTTCTGAAGGATGCCTTTGACCCGAACCTTGTCCAGACGCTGGAAAACAACCCGGCGATCATCCACGGCGGGCCCTTTGCGAACATTGCCCACGGCTGCAACAGCGCGATGGCCACCCGCCTGAGCCTGAGTCTGGCGGATTACGTTGTGACCGAAGCGGGCTTCGGTGCGGATCTGGGTGCAGAGAAGTTCCTGGACATCAAGTGCCGCAAGGCCGGGCTTTCCCCCAATGCGGTGGTGATCGTGGCCACCGTGCGCGCCCTGAAGCATCACGGCGGATGCCCCAAGGATCAGCTGGGTGTGGAAAACCTGGATTATCTGACCGCCGGTGCGGACAACCTGCGCCGCCATGTGGAGAACATGCGCAATTTCGGTCTGCCGGTTTGTGTGGCGATCAACGCATTCCCCACCGACACCGCCGCCGAGCACGACTGCGTGAAGGCGATCTGCGCCGAGATGGGTGTGCCCTGTGCGCTGGCTGAGGTATTTGCCAAGGGCGGCGAAGGCGGCACCGAGCTGGCCAAAACCGTGCTGGACATCATGCAGGACGACACCGCCATCAACTTCACCTATCCGGACGAGATGCCTCTGAAGGAAAAGGTTCTGGCGGTGGCGCAGAAGATCTACCGGGCCAAGGACGTGACCTGGAGCGCACCCGCGCTCAAGACCCTGGCCGAGATCGAGGCCATGGGCTACGGCAATCTGCCGGTCTGCATTGCAAAGACCCAGTATTCCTTCAGCGATGACGCCAAGCTGCTGGCTGCGCCTTCCGGCTTTACCATGACGGTGCGCGACGTGCGCCTTTCCGCCGGTGCGGGATTCGTTGTGGTGATCATGGGCAGCATCATGACCATGCCCGGCCTGCCCAAAAAGCCCGCCGCCGAAAACATCGACGTGGACGAAAACGGAAAAATCACCGGACTTTTTTAACGGACTCGACCGCCAGCCGGGTGCGGAACACTTGCCGTTCCGCGCCCGGCTTTTTTCGTACTTCGCCCTGCTCTTCTCTTCGCATTTATCCCGATGACAAAAAACAGCCGGTGGGAGAATTCCCATCGGCTGCTTTTTGTTATCCTCTTTTTACGCCCGATCCGTTTCCATGCCCCATCAGGCGTTATCCGCCAGATAGTAGGTGCTGCCCATCACATAGGGCAGGTCGCTGCTGTAGGCCACATGCCGCAGCAGATAGTCCATCCAGGTGCCGTAGCCCGCCGAGTTCAGATGCAGGCCCTCGGTGGTGTAGCTGGGATTCAGCCCGCCGCTGTCATCCAGAAGCGAACTGTATACGTCCAGATAATGGCAGCCCTGCTCCAGCGCCATCTGGGCCAGCTGCTGGTTGATGCGCTGGATGCGCTCGTTGTTCAGGTTCGTGTTGGTGTAGTCGGTGGTAACCGGCGTCATGGACTGGATGTAGATCTGCACATCCTGCCCCGCTGCTTCCCGAATCGAGGTGATCATCTGTTCGTAGTAGCCGAAATAGCCCTTTTCCACCGCCTCGTCCGCACTGGTGGCCAGTGCGTTTGCGCCGAACATCAGATACACCGCCTTCGGCTGCTTCTGGGCAATAATGTCCAGCGCCACCTCGGTAGCCACCACCGTTTCCGACTGGTACCGGTTCATGCTCTTGCGGTTCACGATATCGCTGGGCACCGCGCCCCGGTAACCAAGCACCGTAGCCACGCCCTTGGCCGGGTTCTCGTAAAGATCCAGGCCCTCGGTCACACTGTCGCCCAGGAACACCACGTCCGGCAGATATTTCGTGCTGTCCACCAGGCCGCATTCCGGCTGGATGATATCCTCATAGGTCAGCGTTTTGATGGTGTAGTCTCCGGTCTGCTGCACCGGGCCCATCCGCTCAAACCCGGTTTCGTTGGTGTCCACCACCGGGTTCTGCATGGGTAGCGGCGCAAGCACACTGCCGGAAATGCCCGGCTGTACCGTTTCGCTGGTGGCAGGTTCCTCCGCGCCCCAGCCGGTCACCGCCTGAATGCCCCAGGTAATCACCCCGGAAACACCCAGCACCATCACCGCCAGCAGCGCCATGCTCAGCACCCGCCGCTGCGTGCGGCGGCGCTGCCGCCCCCGCACCTGATTGCTGAATTCTCGATAGCTGTTTGCCATGTTGTCTCCTGTTTGCCCTGCATCCCGCCGGGGATGCGCCGTTTATTCGGCAGCCTTATAATAAGGGCTGCCCTCCAGATAGGGGTTTTCGGAATTATAGGCCGTATGGGTGGTCAGATAATCCCGCACCAGCGGATAAGCCGATGCGTTCAGATGCACCCCGTCCTGCGCGGCCAGATCCGCCCGCAGATCGCCGTTCTCATCCGCCAGCACCTCGTGCAGGTTGATGAAGTAACAGCCCTTTTCCACCGCCATCTTGGCCAGCTCGTTGTTCACCCGCTGAATCCGTTCCCGGTAAAGGCCTGGCTGCTTCACGCCCGGGCGCACCGGTGTGACCGACTGCACATAAATGGCCACCTCGCTGCCCAGCGCCTCCCGGAACTTATCCAGCATCTGGCTGTAATAGGCCAGATACGACTGCTCCGCCGCGTCGTCGTTGCGCACCAGCGCATTCGTGCCCAGCAGGATATACAGCCGCTTGGGGTTGCTGTTGATGATGGTGTCGAAGATGGCCTCCGGCTCACGGCCCGAACCGTCGCCCGGGTCTGCCACCTCGTTGTTCACCACCTGACTGGGACCGATGTTTTTATAAGCACACACAAATGCGTGCTCCTTCATATCCGAAGTGCCGTATACATTCCAGCCCTGGCTCACACTGTCGCCCAGAATGGCGGTGCGGTCAAAGTATTTCATGTCCACCTGGCCGTTCTCCGGCAGGCCCAGCAGCCGGAAGTCCGGCGAGTTCACCGTCTGATCCAGCGTTTTTTCCAGCGGCTGCATGGTGTCCCACGCGGCGGCCGTGCCCTCTGCCGCCGGGCTGGCGGGCTGCTGGCTCTGCGCGGCGCTCTGGGCTTCGCTGCCGCTCTCCGGCGTGCTTTCGCCCTGCGGGGTGCTCTGGGCCATGCTGATGCTTTGCGGCGTGCTCTGGGTCTGATCGCCGCCCTTCAGCCAGCTCGGCTCGCCAAGCAGACGAATCGCGCCATAAGCCGCCGCCAGCACCGCCGCCACCACAACAACAAAAATCAACGCCCGGCGCATCGCCCGTTTGCGTTTGCGCCTGCGCACCTGTTCCCTGAATTCCCGGTATGTAGGCATCCTGTTTCCTTCCCCTTTCCTTCCCCCGGCGGTTTCCTTCTCGCCCGGGGCGCTCTGTCTCATATCCTTAAAACGCGGTTGACCGCCAAAACATTTCAAAGCTCTGCCGCGTGTTATTCTCTGCGTATTGTTTTATTATACCCCACCGCTCTTTTTGGTTCAATAAGAGGGGGGCCATTTTCACTGCTTTTCTTGCCCTCCCGGCAGGTTTCGGAAAAAGGTTTTCAATTTGTTAATATTTTATCCGCCATCGCCAAATTTTCCATATTTTTTCATTTTTGGTCTTGACGAACACATTCCCACCCTTCATACTTAAGGTAGCAAATCTGACAGTAGTCGCCCGGGCCGCTCTCTTTGGAGTGCGGCGTTTTCCCGGCCCGGAAGGAGCGAACTGTGGCCCATGATCACCCATCACTTTGACGTTGAGCCCAAACAGCCGTGCCAGCTTCCCTCTGTGCAATTGCTGCACGCCAGCATCCATCACGGCAGCCCCACCGCCCGCTGTGACCTTCACAGCCATATTTTTACCGAGCTTCTGTACATTCTGCAGGGCAGCTGCCGGCTGGATGTGGATGACCAGCAGGTGGAGCTGCATGCAGGCGATCTTCTTGTGCTGAACCCCCAGTGCCCGCATTACGGTGTTCAGCCCATCCGTGAGCCCTTTTCCATGCTCTGCATTGATCTGTGCTGCGCCTGCTGTGTGGGCGGTCAGCCGGCGGGATATCTGGTGCTTTCCAGCAGAACCATCCAGCCGCTGGAACCCTATCTGCGCCTGTTTTTTCAGGAGCTGCAGCAGCACAGCGATTCCTTTGACGAGGTCTGCCGCCAGCTTGCCGGCCTGATTCTTCTGCAGCTGAACCGGGTTTGCCCGCTGAGCCAGGCAAGCATTCCTTCCAGCCGCAAAAGCGCCCTGGAATGTGCCCGGGTACGCCAGTACATCGACGAGCACTTTGCCCAGCCCATCACCCTGGATCAGCTGGCCCGCTACGCAGGGCTGAACAAGTACTATCTGGCGCATGTGTTCAACCGGGAAATGGGCTGCAGCCCCATCAGCTACCTGATCGAACGGCGCATCAGCGAAAGCAAGCGCCTTCTGGCCGCCACCCTCATCCCGGTGCAGCAGATCAGCCGCCAGCTGGGCTTTTCCAGCCCCAGCTATTTCAGCCAGAGCTTCCGGCGGGCCACCGGGTTTTCCCCCGCGGAATTCCGCCGTCAGGCCCGGGACGCAGGCTCCGAACCGACAGAATGATGCAATGATTTTTCATTGACGTACAACATTTTTTATCGTACACTAAAAGCAAGTCAGCAACGGTCTTTGCCCATTGCGCCATGCGCTGGCAAGGGCCGTTTTTTGCGCCCGGACACTTGTTCCGGCGCAGTGTGCTGGTTACGACACAACAAAAGAATGGGAGTGTTTGCAATGGCAATTTTGGTATGCGGCGGCGCCGGTTACATCGGCAGCCACACCTGCGTGGAACTTCTGGCCGCCGGCTATGACATCGTTGTAGCTGATAACTTCTACAATTCCTGCCCCAAGGCTGTGGAGCGGATCAAGCAGATCTCCGGCAAGGATTTCCGCTTCGTGGAAGTGGATCTCACCGACGCCCAGGCCGTGGAAGCTCTGTTTGCCCAGAATCCGGACATTGACTCCGTGATCCAGTTCGCCGCCTACAAGGCCGTGGGCGAAAGCGTTTCCAAGCCCATCGAATACTACACCAACAACCTGGAGACCACTCTGGTGGTGCTGGACGCCATGCGCCGCCACGGTGTGCACAACATCGTGTTCTCCTCCTCCGCCACCGTTTACGGCGACCCCGCCAGCGTGCCCATCACCGAGGATTTCCCCGTGGGCGCCACCACCAACCCCTACGGCACCAGCAAGGTGTTCAACGAGCGCATGCTCACCGACTGCTGCACCGCTGACCCCGAGCTGAACGTGGCCCTGCTGCGCTACTTCAACCCCATCGGCGCCCACAAGAGCGGCCTGATCGGTGAGGATCCCAACGGCATCCCCAACAATCTGGTTCCCTACATTGCCAAGGTGGCCGTGGGCAGCCTGGAGAAGGTGCATGTGTTCGGCAACGACTACCCCACCCCGGACGGCACCGGCGTGCGTGACTACATCCACGTGGTGGATCTGGCCCGCGGCCATGTGGCAGCCATCAAAAAGCTGGAGCAGAAGCCCGGCCTGTTCATCTGCAACCTGGGCACCGGCCACGGCTACAGCGTGCTGGATGTGATCCATGCTTATGAGAAGGCCTGCGGCAAGACCCTGCCCTATGTGATCGACCCCCGCCGCCCCGGCGACATCGCCGAGTGCTACGCCGACCCCACCAAGGCCAAAAACGAGCTGGGCTGGCAGGCCGAATACGGCATTGAGGACATGTGCGCCGACAGCTGGAAGTGGCAGAGCATGAACCCCAACGGCTACAAAGACTGATATTTCACAGTCTTTCCACAAAAAGTATAATTTAAGGAGTTGTTTTCCTTGGCGAAAAACCCGATTCTGGTGGTCATGGCCGCGGGCATGGGCAGCCGGTATGGCGGCCTGAAGCAGATCGACCCGGTGGGCCGCTGCGGCGAAGCCATTCTGGATTATTCCGTGTTCGATGCAAAGCGGGCCGGGTTTGAAACCGTGGTCTTTATCATCAAGCACGAGATCGAGGAGGCGTTCAAGTCCACCATCGGTGCCCGTCTGGCCCCCCACATGGAGGTGCGCTACGCCTACCAGCAGCTGGACAAGCTGCCCGCCGGCTATTCCGTACCGGAAGGCCGCACCAAGCCCTGGGGCACCAGCCATGCCATTCTGAGTGCACAGGACGTGATCGACGCCCCCTTCGCGGTGATCAACGCCGACGACTACTACGGCCCCGAGGCGTTCCGGGTGATTTACGATTACCTGTCCACCCATGAGGACGGCAGCCTGTACGAATACAGCATGGTGGGCTACCTGCTGAAGAACACCGTGACCGAAAACGGCTATGTGTCCCGCGGCATCTGCGTGACCAACGGGGAAGGCTATCTGGACAGTGTGACCGAGCGCACCCGCATCGAGACCTGCCCGGAGGGCATCCACTTCTCCGAGGACGGCGGCGCAAGCTGGACCGATCTGGACGCGGACAGCGTGGTTTCCATGAACCTGTGGGGCTTCGGGCCCAGCTTCGTGCAGGAAATTGCGAATCGCTTCCCCGCCTTCCTGGACAAGGCGCTGGTGGAAAACCCGCTGAAGGCAGAGTTCTACCTTCCCAGCGTGGTCAGCGCCCTGATTGAAGAGGGCAAGGCCCGGGTGAAGGTGCTGCGCAGCACCGACCGCTGGCACGGCGTGACCTATCAGGAGGACAAGCCTCTGGTGGTGGCCGCCATCCGGGAAAAGACCGACGCCGGCCTGTATCCCAGCCCGCTGTGGGGCTGAGCATCCCTTTAAAACAAGCAAAAACCGGAGAGCCGCTGCTCTCCGGTTTTTTTATCTGTTCCGGTTCATGCTTCCAGAAAACGCCGGGAAAAGCGCTGCATGGGCCGGTTCACCTGTTTGGCCACCATGCCCACCAGTATGGCGGCGGCCACTGTGCCTTCCCGCACGCCTTCCAGCCGGTGCAAAAACAGCAGCGAAAGCACGCTGGCAATGACCACCAGCGTCACGTCGAAGCCGACCTTGGTTTTGGGGAAGGGCGTACCGAATGCCCGGCATACCGCCAGCACCATGCCCTCGCTGCCAGCGTGACCACGCCCGCGGTAACCTCGAAGCTCACGCCCACGCCCACCAGCAGAATGCCCACGGCACACACCAGCCAACGGGCCGCATAGCCTTGAACAGCGATGCCCTGAATGGCCCAGACAGCCCCATCGGTGAGTGTGCCAAACACCAGCGCCACCGGCAGCTGGATCAGCTGGATGAGCTCATAATTGCGGCGCAGCAGGTGTTTTTGTACCGTTCTCATAGAACTCTCTCCTCCCCCGTTTTCTTTGCCTGCTTCACAGTGGAAAAGCCCGCTCCGGTAGCAGCCGGAGCGGGCTTTTGTTCTGTTTCAAAGATGCAGCTTGCCTTCCCTTGCGGGGCGTTCAGGCTCAGCCCTTGGCTTTTTTGGCCTCGATGGCGGCCAGAGCGTCCTTGCGGCTCAGATTGATGCGGCCCTGCTGGTCGATCTCGGTGACCATGACGATCAGCTCGTCGCCCACGGCCACAACGTCCTCCACGCGCTCAACACGCTTGGAGTCCAGCTTGGAGATGTGCACCAGGCCTTCCTTGCCGGGAGCGATCTCAACAAACGCGCCGAAGTTCATCAGACGGGTCACGCGGCCCTTGTAGATGGCGCCCACCTCGGGATCCTCCACGATGGTCTTGATGGTGTGGATGGCGCGGTTGGCGTCGTCGATGTCGATGGCGGAAACGAACACATGGCCGTCCTCCTCCACGTCGATCTTGCAGTTGCAGTTGGCGCAGATGTCCTGAATGACCTTGCCGCCCTTGCCGATCACGTCCTTGATCTTATCCACGGGGATCACCATGCTCAGCATCTTGGGAGCATACTTGCTCAGCTGGGCGCGGGGAGCGGGGATCACAGGCAGCATGATCTCGTCCAGAATGAACAGACGGCCCTTGCGGCACTTCTCGAAGGCTTCCTCGATGATCTCGTAGGTCAGGCCGTCGATCTTGATGTCCATCTGGATGGCAGTGATGCCCTTGTGGGTACCGCCCACCTTGAAGTCCATATCGCCGTGGAAGTCCTCCACGCCCTGGATGTCCAGCATGGTCATCCAGCGGTCGCCCTCGGTGATCAGACCGCAGGAGATGCCGGCTACCGGTGCCTTGATGGGCACGCCTGCATCCATCAGTGCCAGCGTGGAGCCGCAGATGGAAGCCTGAGAGGTAGAGCCATTGGAGGACAGCACCTCAGACACGCAGCGGATGGTGTAGGGGAACTCCTCCAGAGAGGGCAGCACCGGCACCAGAGCACGCTCTGCCAGAGCGCCATGGCCGATCTCGCGGCGGCCGGGGCTGCGGGGTGCGCGGGCCTCGCCCACAGAGTAGGGCGGGAAGTTGTAGTGGTGCATGTAGCGCTTGTACTGCTCGGTGCCCAGGTCGTCCATCAGCTGGCTGTCCTTGGTGGAGCCCAGAGTGGCGATGGTCAGAACCTGAGTCTGGCCGCGGGTGAACATACCGCTGCCGTGTACACGGGGCAGCAGGCCGACTTCGGCAGCCAGGGGACGAATCTCGTTGATGCCACGGCCGTCCACACGCTTGCCCTCATCCAGCAGCCAGCGGCGCACCACGAACTTCTGCATCTTGTACATCAGCTCTTCGATGGTGCCGGCGCCCCACTGCTCGGCGTACTTCTCTTCCAGCTTCTCACGGATGGGCAGCAGGCGAGCGTCGCGGATGTTCTTGTCATCGGTGTCCATGGCGGCCTTGAAGTCGTCCAGGAACTCGGCCTTTACTTCCTCGAACAGGTCGTGATCCAGATCCATGTCCTGGAATTCCTTCTTGGGCTTGCCGATCTGGGCAACGATGCCGTTGATGAACTCGATGATCTTCTTGATCTCCACGTGAGCTTCCTTGATGGCGTTCAGCATGGTGACCTCGTCCACCTCGTTGGCGCCGGCCTCGATCATGACGATCTTCTTCTCGGTGGCGGCAACGGTCAGCTGCAGGTCGCTGACTTCACGCTGCTCCAGAGTGGGGTTGACCACCAGCTTGCCGTCCACCAGACCCATGAACACGCCGCCGATGGGGCCAGCCCAGGGAATGTCGGAGATGGACAGCGCGATGGAGGTGCCGATCATACCGGTGATCTCAGGGCTGCAGTCCTGATCCACGCTCATCACGGTCATGGTCACGCACACGTCGTTGCGCATGGTCTTGGGGAACAGAGGACGGATGGGACGGTCCACCACGCGGCTGGTCAGGATGGCCTTCTCGCCGGGGCGGCCCTCACGGCGCATGAAGCTGCCGGGGATGCGGCCCACCGCGTACAGCTTCTCCTCAAAGTCCACGCTCAGGGGGAAGAAGTCGATGCCGTCGCGGGGCTTCTCGCTCATGGTCACGTTGCACAGCACAACGGTCTCGCCGTAGCGCACCAGGCAGCTGCCGTTGGACAGACCGCACATCTTGCCGGTCTCAACCACCAGCGGACGGCCGGCCAGTTCCATCTCGAAGGTCTTGAAATTGGTGAATTCCTCATGCTTGGATGCAAATTCCAAAGCCATAGTGTTACCTCCTGATTGATCATTTGAATTGAATATTCCATCAGAAAGGCCCTGTGGCTTTAGCAATAAATCCAGCGTTCCGCCCACCTGCAATTGCGCAGTGCCGCTCCTGGGGCAAAACGTTCGATTTACCGCTAATGCACACACGGCATTTCTGTTTTGGCAAAAAAATACAGGGAAAGGCAGGCGGTTCGCAAACCGCCTGCCTTTTGGATGCGTGATTACTTACGCAGGCCCAGCTTGGTGATCAGGGCACGATAACGCTCGATGTCCTTCTTCTTCAGGTAGGCCAGCAGGTTACGGCGGCGGCCAACCATCTTCAGCAGACCACGACGGCTGTGATGGTCGTGGCTGTTGTTCTTCAGGTGCTCGTTCAGGTGGTTGATGCGAGCGGTCAGCAGGGCAACCTGCACCTCGGGAGAACCAGTATCGGTCTCGTGAACGCGAGCGGACTCGATGATAGTCTTCTTAGCTTCCATTGTAAATACCTCGTTTTCTATATATTTGCCAATGACCAGGTGTGGGGCACTCGAGGCGCTCTGATGCAGAGCATACACCCCATACTGGGCCATGGTAGCCTATTAACTATACCACAGCCCGCGGCAAAAATCAAGCCGCGGGCTGTGGTTTTCCGGATTATTTTCGCGGAGGCGCTCAGCCTCTGGCCGCAAAATACGCCTTGGCCTTTGCCGCCGCGTCGTTCACGCAGGCGGTCAGCTCCTCCAGCGTGTCGAACTTGCGGCTGGGGGCGATGTACTCATAGAATTCCAGCTCCGGCTCCTCGCCGTAAAGCTGGCCGGAAAAATCCGGGATAAAGGTCTCGCAGGTGGCGCCCTGGCCGGTGGTGTTCACGGTGGGGCGGGTGCCGAAGCCGGTGGCTCCCGCATACCACTGCCCGTTCACCTTCACCCGGGTGATGTAGATGCCGTATTTCGGCTCTGCAAAGCCCGTGGGATAGATCTGGTTGATGGTGGGGAAGCCCAGCGTGCGGCCCAGACCCTTGCCGTGGCGCACCGCAAAGTCGATGCGATAGGGCCGGCCCAGCATGGCGTTCACCGCCGGGATGTCGCCCCCGGCCAGCGCCGCCCGGATGCGGGTGGAGCTGACCAGCTGGCCCTCGTAGGTGGCCATGGGCACAACCTGCACCCGGATACCCAGCGGTGCGCAGAGCTCACGCAGCATCTCCACGTTGCCCACGGCCTTTTTGCCGAAGGTGAAGTTGTCGCCGCAGAACACCGCCCGGGCCTTGAAGCCCCGGTGCAGGATCTTTTCCACGAATTCTTCCGGACTGAAACCGCACACGTCCTCGAAGGGGGGCTCCATGTAGTGCTCCACGCCCAGCTGCGCCATGACCCGGTGCTTCTCGACTTCGCTCTGCAGCCGGCCGCCCTTCATGGTGCTGTTCAGCGGCAGCTGAAAGGTGAACACCGCCGTGGAGCAGCCGTTCTGCGCCGCATCCTCGGCGGCGGCACGAATTACCGCCTGATGCCCCAGATGAACACCATCAAAAAAGCCGAGGGCGACGCTGCTCCCCCGGCTGGCGGTCAGGTCCGCTTCCAGCGCCTGCAATGTTGTATAAACCTTCAGGGCGGTTCACGTCCTTTCCACAAAAAGTTTCTCGGTTTTTAAAATGGAATCTGTCACCCGGCCCAGGCCCAGAAAGCCTTCGGGCCCCTGCAGACGGTAAACGCCGTCTTCCGCCTTGATGCGGTAGCAGGGCGCGCCGTTCAGCAGGCGGGCGGTGTTGCCCGGCGAGACGGTGAGCTGGGGCAGGTGGGCAAACACCGTTTCCACCGGGAGCAGCAGCTCCTCCAGCCGGTTTTCGTCCTTCGCTGCCTGAATCTCTTCCAGCGTGTGGCTGTGCTCCAGACCGAACACGCCGGCCCGGGTGCGCCGCAGCCCCGCCAGTGTGGCGGGAACGCCCAGCGCCTCGCCCAGATCCTCCACCAGCGTGCGCACATAGGTGCCCTTGCTGCAGTCCACCTCCAGCACAAAGTCCTGTTCGCCTTCCCTGCCGGTCACTTCCAGCCGGTGAATGGTCACCGGGCGGGCCTTGCGTTCCACAGTCACGCCCTGCCGGGCCAGCTTGTAGAGCGGCGAGCCGTTCACCTTCACCGCCGAATACATGGGCGGGGTCTGCAGGATGTCGCCGGTAAAGCGAGGCAGAACCGCCTGCAGCTGCTCTTCGGTGACGGCCGTTTGCTCACTGCGCAGCACGGTGCCGGTCACGTCGCCGGTATCGGTGGCGATGCCGAAACGGATCAGAGCCCGGTAGGCCTTGGTGTGATCCGGCTGCATATCCACCGCCTTGGACGCGCCCCCGGCGAACACCGGCAGCACACCGGTGGCCATGGGATCCAGCGTACCGGAATGACCCAGCTTGCGGGTGCCCAGAATGCCCCGCAGCTTTGCGATCACGTCGAAGCTGGTCCAGCCGGAGGGTTTGTCCACGATTAAAATGCCATTCATGGGGTTACTCCTGTTCCTGGGCGGCCGCATCCGCCCGTTTCAGCTCCCGCTCCACCTCGGCCAGAATGGCGGCCTTGGCGTTGTCCAGATTGCCTTCCAGCTCGCAGCCCGCAGCCCGGGAATGGCCGCCGCCGCCCAGCCGCTTGGCAATGGCGCAGGCGTCCACCTCAGCGGTGGTGCGCACGCTGATCTTGTAGCTGCCCTGGGGCAGCTGGCGCAGGGTGATACCCACCTGCACGCCCTCGATCTTGCGGGGCAGGCTGGTGATGTCCTCCAGCTCGTTGGCTGCCACGCCGCTTGCCGCGATCTGCTCGCGGGTGAGCGACATGAGGGCGCAGCGGTCCTCAAAGTGATATTCCAGATTTTCCAGCGCGGTGCGCTCGATGGCCATACGGGCCTTGGACTTGCTCTCGAACAGGATCATGTTCAGCTCCGCCACATCCACGCCGGCCTCCATGAGCTTTGCGGCCAGCTGGTGGGATTTGACGGTGGTGTTGGAAAACAGAAAGCAGCCGGTGTCGGTGGAGAGGCCGGTGTACAGGCACCGGGCGATGCAGGGGGTGATCTCCACGTTCATGGCGCTTATGATGTCGTACATGATCTCGCAGGTGGCAGCGGCCTGGGCATCCAGCAGCAAAGCGTCTGCATAGCCGCTGTTGGAGCCGTGGTGGTCGATGCACAGATCGATGTGGTCCAGATATTCTGCCAGTGCGTCGCCGAACAGCTGAATGCTGGCCACATCCACGGCCACCACATAGCCCGGCTCGAACTGCCCCTGGAACAGCTCGATCTCCATATAGGAATAGCGGCTGGGGATGGGATCCGCACACAGCACCGCCGCTTCCTTGCCCAAACGCTTGAGGGCGTGCATCAGGGCAGCGGCGCTGCCGATGGTGTCGCCATCCGGGTTTTTGTGGCACAGGATCAACACGTTCTCCGCCCGCAGAAGGCGGCCGATGACGGCCAGCAGGTCTAAGATCTCACTCATGACGTTCTCCTCTTTTCACGATATGGGGCATTTATTCCCTGCCCTTGTTCAGCCCCGCCAGCAGCTCGTTGATGTGAGCCGCGTAAGCCGCGCCATCGTCCTGCGCGAACACAAAACGGGGGGCCTTGCGGATATGCATCCGGCGGGAAATCTCGGTGCGCACATGGCCGCTGGCCTTGTTCAGGGCCTTGACCACCTCGGCGGTGCCCTCGGGCTTGCCCATCACGCTCACATAGACCTTCGCCACATCCAGATCCGGGGTCACGTCCAGCCGGGTCACGGTCAGCAGACCGCCCTCCAGCCGGGGATCCTTCATCTGGCTGATGATCCCGATCACTTCCCGCTTCATATCCTGGGCCAGGCGGCCCTGATTTTTCGGGTTTGCCATAGCTCTTTCTCCTTGTTCTTATGGGCAGCTGCCGCCCGAAGCCTTCTGACCTCGGGCGGCAGCCATCCGGTTCGCTGTTGAATCAATCAATCCCGGTACTCTTCCAGGATGTAGGCCTCGAAGATGTCGCCTTCCTTGATGTCGGCAAACTTCTCCAGAGTAACGCCGCACTCGTAGCCCTGGGCCACTTCCTTCACGTCGTCCTTGAAGCGGCGCAGGCTGGCGATCTCGTCCTCGGTGACCACGATGCCGTCACGCACAACGCGGATCTTGCTGTTGCGGGTGATCTTGCCTTCCTGCACATAGCTGCCGGCCACCAGGCCCACGCTGCTGATCTTGTAAACCTGACGAACTTCCAGACGGCCCTGCTCCACTTCGCGGATCTTGGGGGCCAGCATGCCCTTCATGGCGTCGGTCACGTCGTTGATAGCGTCGTAGATCACGCGGTACATGCGCATTTCCACTTCGCACTGGGCGGCTTCCTCCTTGGCCACGGGGTCGGGGCGCACGTTGAAGCCGATGATGATGGCGTTGCCGGCGTTGGCCAGCATCACGTCGGACTTGTTGATGGCGCCAACGCCCGCGTGGATGACCTTGACCCGAACCTCGTCGTTGGAGATCTTCTCCAGGCTCTGCTTCACGGCCTCGGCGCTGCCCTGCACGTCCGCCTTGACGATGATGTCCAGCTGCTTGCGCTCGCCCTCGGCGATCTGGCTGAACAGGTTATCCAGAGTAACCTTCTGGTAGCTGCTGAACTGGCGCTCCTTCTCCTCGGCGGCGCGCTTGTCGGCCAGCTCGCGGGCCAGCTTCTCGTCGGCAACCGCGTCGAACAGGTCGCCCGCGCTGGGAACCTCGGTCAGACCGGTGATCTCCACGGGGGTGGAGGGGCCGGCTTCCTCGATGAACTGGCCCTTGTCGTTCTTCATGGTGCGCACGCGGCCCACAGCGGTGCCGGCGATCACGCAGTCGCCCTTATGCAGGGTACCCTTCTGCACCAGAATGGTGGCAACGGGGCCCTGGCCCTTGTCCAGCCGGGCCTCGATCACGGCGCCCTTGGCGCGGCGGTCGGGGTTGGCCTTCAGCTCCTTGACCTCGGCCACCAGGTTGATGTTCTCCAGCAGGTCGTGGATGCCGGCACCGGTCAGAGCGGACACAGGCACGCAGATCACGTCGCCGCCCCACTGCTCGGGAACCAGCTCGTACTGGGTCAGCTGCTCCATCACGCGGTCGGGGTTGGCGGTGGGCTTATCCATCTTGTTGATGGCAACGATGATGGAAACACCGGCAGCCTTGGCGTGGTTGATAGACTCAACGGTCTGGGGCATGATGCCGTCGTCGGCGGCAACCACCAGAACCGCGATATCGGTCAGGTTGGCACCGCGGGCACGCATGCTGGTGAAGGCCTCGTGGCCGGGGGTGTCCAGGAAGGTGATGACCTTGCCGTCGGCGGTAACCTGGTAAGCACCGATGTGCTGAGTGATGCCGCCGGCCTCGCCCGCGGTCACATGGCTCTTGCGGATGGCGTCCAGAATGCTGGTCTTGCCGTGGTCAACGTGACCCATAACCACCACAACGGGCGGGCGCTCCTGCAGGCTCTCTTCCGGATCCTCGTCCTGCTCGAACAGACGCTCCTCGATGCTCACATGCACCTCTTTTTCCACCTTGGCGCCGAACTCATCGGCAATCAGGCTGGCGGTATCGAAGTCGATGACCTCGCTCACGCTGGCCATTACGCCCAGACCCATCAGCTTCTTGATCACGTTGGCGGCGGTCTGCTTCAGGCGGGTAGCCAGCTCGCCCACGGTGATCTCCTCGGGGATCTGCACCTTCAGCTGGGCCTTGCGGGCCTTCTCCAGCTGAATACGCTGCAGGCGCTCGGCCTCGGTCTCGCGGCGCTTGGGGAAATTCTGGCCCTTCTTGTTGCGGTTGTTGGAGAACTTCTGCTTGTTGCCGGCAGGCTGGGGCTTGCGGCGGTTCTCCACGTTCTTGGTGGAAGCCAGCTCGTCGAACTTCTCGTTGAAGCGATCCAGGTTCACGTCCACGGTGCGGGTGTCCACAACTTTGGTCACGACCTCGCGCTTCACGGGCTCGGGCTTGGCTTCGGCCTTCTTCTTATCAGTCTTTTTCTTATTGTTGTTCATCTCCACCACAGTGCCGTCGGCCTTCTTCAGCACCTCGCTGGCCTTGGGCTGGGGCTTGGGTGCGCTGTCCAGATAGGCATCCAGGCTGGCCTCGGCGTTGGCCTGGGTGAAATGCTCGAACACCAGGTTCACTTCCTTCTCGGTCAGGTTGGCGCCGGTCTTTTTCACCTCGCCGCCCTTCTGGGCCAGCAGGTCCACGATCTGCTTGGCGGGAACGTTCAGGTCCTTCGCCACATCGCTCACTTTATATTTAATGGTCATTCGTTTTCCTCCTTTTCATCCGCCAGGTACTGGCTGCACAGGTTGGCCAGATGTTCGTCCAGCACGCTGTACACGCCCACTTTCTTGTAGCTTATGCCGCACAGCTCCAGCTGGGTGAGGGGCATCCGGCGGCATTCGGTGATGTCCTCGCAGGTGCGGGCCATCCGCTTGGCGGTGCCGTCGCTCACGTCGGCCGCCAGCAGCACCAGCCACGCCTTGCCGCTCATCACGCTCTCGCGCACTGCGTCAAAGCCCATCACAAGCTTGCCGGCCTTGCGGCACAGGGAAACAGCCGACAACAGTTTTTGTTTATTCTCCACGCTCGGCTCCTTCTATTTCGCGCTCGATGCTTTCGTATACCTCGGGCGGAATTTGGGTATCCAGCGCGCGCTCCAGCCGCTTGGCCTTGCGGGCCTTGGCCAGGCATTGGGCGCTGGGGCAAAGGTAAGCGCCCCGGCCGGGCTTTTTGCCCACAAGATCCAGAGAGATCTCCCCTTCCGGGCTGCGCACGACGCGCACCAGCTCCTTTTTCGGTTTGGACTCGTTGCAGCCAAGGCAATGGCGCAGCGGGATCTTACGTTGTTGCATCGCGGTGGGACGCTCCTTTCCGTTGATTGTTGGGACGAAGGGCTTATTCCTCGCTGGAAGCAGCGGGCTGCTCTTCCTCCTCGCCGTAGTAGCCGCTCTCGGGGCGGATGTCGATGTTGTAGCCGGTCAGGCGGGCGCACAGGCGGGCGTTCTGGCCCTTGTTGCCGATGGCCAGGCTCAGCTGATGGTCGGGCACGGTGACGCGGCAGGCCTTCTTATCGCCTTCCAGAATCTCCACCTTGACCACCTTGGCGGGGCTCAGAGCGGCGCTGATGAACTCGCTCACGTCCTCGCTCCAGCGCACCACGTCGATCTTCTCGCCGTGCAGCTCCTCCACGATCTTGCCCACGCGGGCGCCGTGCGCGCCGATGCAGGCGCCCACGGGGTCGATGTTCTCGTCCTTGCTCCAGACGGCCATCTTGGTGCGCACGCCGGCCTCACGGCTGATGGCGCGGATTTCCACGGTGCCGTCGAAGATCTCGGGCACTTCCATCTCGAACATGCGCTTGACCAGCTGCTCGCTGGTGCGGCTGATGATCACGCGGGGGCCGCGCTCGGTGACCACAACGTCCTTCACATAGACCTGCACATGCTGGCCCTCGAAGAACTCCTCGCCGGGCACCTGCTCGGAGCGGGGCAGAATGGCTTCGCCCTTGCCCATGTCCAGAGCCACCAGGCCGCGATCGGGATCCACGCGGGTCACGCGGGCGGTCACGATCTCGTGGGCCTTGCCCTGCATGTCGTTGAACAGCTGGTTGCGCTCGGCCTCACGAATGCCCTGACGGATCACATGCTTGGCGGTCTGGGCGGCGATGCGGCCGAAGTCCTTGGTCTTGAGGGGGGTCACCACGCGCTGGCCCATCTTGTAGGTCTTGCGGATGGCCTGGGCCTCCTCCAGAGTGAGCTGGGTGTGGGGGTTCTCCACCTCTTCCACAATGTCGCGCACCAGAGACACATTGAACTTGCCGGTCACGGTGTCGATCTCCACCAGCACGTTCTCGTCCTCCACCTCGTAATCCTTCTTCACGGCGATCACGATGGCGGCCTTGATCTTCTCGATCAGGTATTCAGCGGTCAGGCCACGCTCTTTTTCCAGCATGGTCAGCGCTTCAAAAAATTCTGCATTCATTTTTTTCGATCTCCTCCAATTTGTCTGGCTCTAATCTATAAAAACCGGTTTAGAACAGGTCCTCGTCGTCGCAAAGCTTCACGAAGCTGGCAGCTGCCAGCTCGAAGTTTACCGGGCCGTTTTCGGTTTCCACCGTCACGGTCTGGCCCTCGATGCCGCCCAGCAGGCCCGCGATCTCCCGGTTGCCGCTCTCGTCCGGCCGGATGAGGCGGGCGGCGATCTTCTGGCCCAGATAACGGGCAAAATGCTCCGGCCGGGTGAGCCGGCGGCCCAGCCCGGGGGAACCCACCTCCAGGAAATAGGCCTGGTCGATGGGATCGGCGGCGTCGATCACCGGGTCGATGGCCCGGCTGGCCGCTTCGCAGGTGTTCATGTCCAGCGGGCCCTCGCCGGCGGGATCGATCAGCACCCGCAGGTACCAGTCCGGCCCTTCCTTTTCAAAGCGCACGTCCCACAGAATCAGGCCCATGCCCTCGATCACGGGGCGCACCAGGGCTTCCACCTGCTGCACCGTGTTCTGGCCGCCTTTTGCTTTTGCCATCTGCAAAACCTCCCATTGCATATTTTGCCCAAACAAGCAAGAAGAGCGGGCCTTGCGGCCCACTCTCCATTCAAATCTTATTCTTACACTAGCTACTATATCATATCCGGCCCGGATTTGCAAGCCCCGCAGGGAAAGTTTCCCAGCGGCGAACGGTTCAGACCGGCACGCCGGCCGATTTGGGGGCGGCGGGTTCCAGCCCGGCCAGCACCCGCAGCCGCCGTGCCGCCGGTTTCTCGATGAACCGGGTGGCCAGCCAGGCGGTGACCAGAGCAGCCGCCCAGATCAGCACCAGATAAGTGTACATCCAGCCGGTTTGCCCCAGCTGGTTGGGGGGCGTTTCCCCCTGCCAGGGCGGAATGCGCAGATCATACTTGATGCGCACCGCCAGCCACTGATGCCAGATATAAAAATTGTAGCTGATGGCGCTGAGCGCCGCCCACAGCCCTGCCCCGGGAAGCCGGGGGCCCAGGCACAGCCCGATCAGGCAGACTGCAAAGCAGACCGCCAGCGGCAGCCGCCAGACCAGTTGACCATGGGGGCCATCCTGCCAGTAGGCGATGCGGCGCAGCACCCACAAAGCGCCCGCAAGGCCCGCCAGCGCAACCGGCACAAAGGCCCATTCCCGGCGCCGGGTCTGCCCGGGCGCCAGCAGGGCCACCGCCTGCGCGGCGGCAAAGCCCAGCCCGATCACCCCGAAAAAGGCGGGCAGCTGGTTGAAGCGCATGCTGTATTCCACCCCCTGCATGGGCAGCACCCGGCAGCGGGCATACAGCTCCTGCGCAGCGCACAGGCCCGCCAGCACCAGCAAAGGCCAGGCGTAAAACGCCCGGGCCAGCAGCGGAAACAGCAAATAGAACAGCACCAGCACTCCCACGGTCCACAGCGCGCCGTTGGTACGGCAGTGCACATAGCCCTGGGGCACCAGCGTGGGGATCAGAAACAGGTGGCTGCCCACGTCCAGCCAGAAGTCCCAGTCAGGCCGGTGGGCCGCCGCCTGCACCGCGGCGCTTACCAGCACCGCCGCATAATAGGACGGCAGAATGCGCACCGCCCGCCGCCGCCAGAAGCCCCGGCAGCCGGGAAAGGGGCTGCGCTGTGCCCAGGCGTGGGCATAAGGCAGATACAGGCAGAAGGCGGAAAGCAGGATCATACCGTCCACCCAGGCGCCGCCGCTGCGGGCAAGAAAATCCAGCCCGGGCAGCCCCACCCAGCTCTGCTGCCAGAAATGGAACGCGCCCACCATGCCCACCGCCAGCACCCGGAAAAGATCTGCGCCGGCGGGCCGCAGATAGCGCTGATTCATGCGCGGCCCCCGTTTCTGCGCGCCGCGAAGATCACCGCCGCCAGCAGCACCGGCCAGCAGAACAAAAGCGGCCAGCCATAGCGGCCATGGCCGAAGAACACCGGACCGAACAGGCACATGAGCAGCGTAAGATACTGCATGCTCAGCGCGCCGCCCAGGCCCTTCACCCGCCGGGCCGAGAGCCAGGCCCCCAGCGCCAGCAGACCCCAGGCCGCAAGGCCCAGATTTTCAAACCAGCTGGTCACCGGCAAAAGGAAGGCGAAATCCGCCTTGTCCAGCAACGCTTCCAGCCGGTCCAGCACCGCCGGGCGGGTCACATAGTCGTTGTCCGCCACCGGGCTGTAGCTCCAGCAGGGATTGGTCACGCCGGGATACACCCAGCCGTAGTTCAGGTTCACAAAGGCCTCCAGCGCGTTCACCGGATGGCGCAGCGTCTGGGCCATCCAGACCTGCCGGTAGGCTGCCCGGTCCGCGTCGGTGGCGTCCTCCCGGTTGATGTAGGACTTGATGGGATCCGCCAGCCAGGGGGTATAGACTTCGGCCAGCTGATCGTACTGCACCACCCGGTCGATGACTTCGCGCTCCTCGTCGGTGACCTCATCGCCGAAATCCCGCACAAAGCGGCCGGTCTGCTGCAGCGGCACGCTCAGGGTCTCGTTGGGGTTGGCCTGCTCTACGCCGGGCAGTGCTTTCAGCCCGGCCGAGATGCCGTAGCCCAGCACCAGCGGCAGCACCAGCCATGCGGCCAGCGCCGCCCGGGCCCGGCTGCTTTTCGCCGTTTTCCACAGCGCCGGGCCGGAGAACAGCAGTACGCCGATCAGCAGCACCGGGCCGTTGTAGCGCATGGTGCACACCAGAAAGGCTGCCAGCGCCGCCAGCGGCTTTTTATACCGCTTCGCGGCGAACTGCTCCGGCAGCAGCACCGCCTCCAGCACAAGAACGGTGAACAGCAGCACCGAAAAACTGTAGGGGGTGTCCTTCATCAGAATGGTGGCAGACCGTGGGAAGGTGGGTACAAGGCCATACAGTGCCAGCAGAAGACCCAGCAGAACGGGCTGAACGTTCAGCCGCACCAGAAAATGCACGCTGTATGCCAGCACCGCCGCCATGGACAGGCTCTGCACCAGCATCGCCAGAAACACCCCGGCGTTCCAGCTGCCCAGCAGGGTTTTGCCCGCCAGAATCAGCCCGCTCTGCAAAAAGGTGTGCAGCAGCGGATGGCCCGCATTCAGCGGCTGGACGCCGGTCACCTGCTCCAGCTGCCACCAGGTGTCGCTGTTGGACGCACCGGGAAACAGGCAGATGTAGTAGGGCAGCCAGCAGAGCAGAATGACCCCCATGCTGCAGAGCACGGTTTTGGGGCTGGCCGTTTTCAGCCAGCCCGGCCCCTTCCGGCTGCGGCCGGGCGAAGCGGCCAGCCGGTCCAGCCCGTAAAACACCGCCCGCAGGCAGAAATAGATCAGCACCGCATACCCCGCCCAGACCGACGCGGCCTTGGCAAGGCAGACCAGCCCGGAATACAGGAAGGCCAGACTGTCGCTGGCTTCCATGCTCAGGCCGGTGAGAGTGAACAGGCCCAGCAGCGCCGCCAGCGGCAGCATCCGCCGCTGCTGCCGGCTGTCCGCCGGGGTCTTTTCCATGGCCCAGTGGTAAAATACCGCCAGCAGCACGGTGAGGGCCATGCCCTCCACCGTCTGCTCCTTTGCCCGGGCCACCGGATCCAGCACATCCAGCGAGAAGGCCAGGCTGCTCAGCCAGGCCAGCCCCGCCGCTGCGCCCCATCGTTTCACGGCCGCTGTGTTTTCCACAGGCGCCCCTCCTTTGTGTGAAAAATTCATTCAGCCGATGGCCCACTCGCCGTTTTCAAAGATGGTCACGGTCTCGCCGGACTTGGTCAGGCCGGTGATGGTCATGTCCTCCGCGCCCACCATCACGTCCTCGTGGATGGCGGAATCGTTCACGCCGCAGGCCAGCAGCTCTTCGGTGGTCATGGCCGCGCCGCCCTTCACGGTGGTGGGGTAGCCCGCACCGAAGGCGATGTGGCAGGCGGCGTTCTCGTCAAACAGGGTGTTGTAGAAGAGCAGACCGCTGCGGTTGATGGGGCTGGAGGCGGGTACCAGAGCAATCTCGCCGATGCGGCGGGCGCCCTCGTCGCTGTCCAGCAGCTGGCCCAGCAGCTCGGCGTTCTTCTCGGCGGAGTAATCCACCACCACGCCGTCCTTGAAGGTGACCGAGAAGCCCTCGATCAGCTGGCCGTTGTACACATAGGGCTTGGTGCCCTTGACCACGCCGTTCACCCGCTCCCGGTGGGGTGCGGTGAACACCTCCTCGGTGGGCACGTTGGCGATGAACACCGCGCCGTTCTCGGCCTTGCTGCAGGCGCCCTCCCAGGTGTGGCCCTCGGCCAGACCCACGGTCAGGTCGGTGCCGTTGGCGCTGGTCATGTGGATGCTCTTCAGCTGCAGCTCATTGAGCTTGTCGCGGCAGGCGCTGGTCTTGGCCACATGCTCCTTCCAGGCGCTCACCGGGTCGCCGCCGGTGACCCGGCACACGTCGAAGATGGCGCTCCACAGCTTCTCCTGGGCCTCGTCCTCGGGCATGCCGGGGAACACGGAAGCGGCCCAGGCCGGGGTGGGGATGGCCACCACGCACCACTGCACCCGGTCCTTCATAGTGTATTCCCGCCAGGACTTCATGGCCTCCTGCTTGGCCAGGCTCACCCGGTTGATTTTGGCGGTGTCCAGACCCTTGAAGATCTCCGGGTCGGAGGCATGGATGGCCAGCAGGCAGCAGCCGCCCTCGCTCTCGGCGTAATCCAGATAGCTGCGCAGCTCGTAGGGCTTGGTCTCGCTCAGGGCTTCCTCCTCGCCCAGCTCCATGCGGATGCGGGCAGCCTTTTCGTCCTCCCAGCGGATGACCACGTCCCGGGCGCCGGCCTTGTAGGCGGCCTCCATGCAGGCGCGGCCGAAGTAAGCGCCCTCCACCGGGCAGCGGATGATAAGGGTCTGGCCCTTCTGCACGTTCACGCCCACCTGCACGGTGAAGGCGGCATATTTGTTCAGCAGTTCCTGATTCATTGCTTCATTCCTCGCTTTTTCTGAAATTTTTGCAGGCCCTTGCGGCTCTGCATTTCACAATTGCCTTTATTATAGCGAAAAAGGCGGGGCTTTAAAAGCCCCGCCTGATTTCCATACAGTCTCTTTAGAACTGAATCTTCTTCTCGATGTAGTCCTTGACCTGGCTGATGGGCAGACGAACCTGCTCCATGGTGTCGCGGTCACGGATGGTCACGCAGCCGTCGCCTTCCTCGGTGTCGCTGCCGAAGGTGGCGAAGTCCACGGTGATGCACAGCGGGGTGCCAATCTCGTCCTGGCGGCGGTAACGCTTGCCGATGGAACCGGTCTCGTCGTAGTCCACCATGAAGTACTTGCTCAGCTCCTGCCAGATGGGCATGGCCTGCTCGCCCAGCTTCTTGGACAGGGGCAGCACGGCGGCCTTGTAGGGAGCCAGGGCGGGATGCAGGCGCAGAACCACGCGCTTGTCCTCCTTGCCCTTGTCGTCGGTGAGCACTTCCTCATCGTAAGCCTCGCACAGGAAGGCCAGAGCCACACGGTCGGCGCCCAGAGAGGGCTCGATCACGTAGGGGATGTAGTGCTCGTTGGTGTCGGGATCGAAGTACTCCAGGCTCTTGCCGCTGGCCTCCTGATGGCGGCCCAGGTCGTAGTTGGTGCGGTCGGCAATGCCCCACAGCTCGCCCCAGTCGGTGAACGGGAAGGCGTACTCGATGTCGGTGGTGGCGCGGGAGTAGAAGGCCAGCTCGGCGGGCTCGTGGTCACGCAGGCGCAGATTCTCCTCCTTGATGCCCAGGCTCAGCAGCCAGTTCTTGCAGAAGTCCTTCCAGTAGGCGAACCACTCCAGATCGGTGTCCGGCTTGCAGAAGAACTCGCACTCCATCTGCTCGAATTCGCGGGTACGGAAGGTGAAGTTGCCGGGGGTGATCTCGTTGCGGAAGGCTTTGCCCACCTGGCACACGCCGAAGGGCAGCTTGCGGCGGGTGGTGCGCTGGATGTTGGCAAAGTTCACGAAGATGCCCTGGGCGGTCTCGGGACGCAGGTAGCAGGTGCTGGAGGAGTCCTCGGTGACGCCGATGGCGGTCTTGAACATCAGGTTGAACTTACGGATGGGGGTGAAGTCGTGCTTGCCGCACACGGGGCAGACCACATCCTCATGCTCGTTGATGAAGGCATCCATCTCCTCGAAGCTCATGGCGTCCACGTTCACCTCGGGGTGCACGTCGCCAATCAGCTTGTCGGCACGGTGGCGGGCCTTGCAGCTCTTGCAGTCCAGCAGGGGGTCGGAGAAGCCAGCCACATGGCCGGTGGTCACCCAGGTCTGGGGGTTCATGATGATGGCGGCGTCCAGGCCCACGTTCAGGCGGTTCTCCTGCACGAACTTTTTCAGCCATGCCTTCTTCACGTTGTTCTTGAACTCCACGCCCAGGGGGCCGTAGTCCCAGCTGTTGGCCAGGCCGCCGTAGATCTCGCTGCCCGGATACACAAAGCCCCGGTTCTTGCACAGGGCCACAATGGTGTCGAAACTCTTTTCGCTGTTTTTCATCTTCATACTCCTTACCGCGACGCTGGCTGCGCCGCCGCTTGTTTTTCCCCCGCGGACCGGGGGTTGCCCGTAACATATCTAATATTAAAGCGGCGGGGCCGCTTCGTCAAGACGCAAAGGGGCCCCGCCGCTGCTTTTTTGCAAAAAAGGGCGGAATTGTTCCCCATTCAAGAACAATTCCGCTTTTTTCAGGAAAGAGCGTTTTTCCGCAGCGGCCATTTCGACTGTTTGAGTTGGCCTATCTCCGGGAACAGTCGCACCCCGCCGGTTCTTGCGGTTGTGAACGCACAGGGTCGTTGGGTGTTTTGCAAAAGAAAAAGCGCACCGGTTATCCGATGCGCAATAGAAGGGGCCCCCGCGAAAGGCTGCCCCGCAGGATTTTGCGGGGAAAAGGAGGGCAGGCGGAGCGGTGTGAGAAACGTTCCGGCCAGAGCCGGACGTTTTGAACAAAGCGCAGCCCTGCCCGACGCGGCTCCCCCTGCCCGGCTCGAACCAACGACCATTCCGAGCCCGGAAATTGTCGCGCTGCACCGCGGGCTTTTGCCCGCAGCACATCGCTCTGTTTCCGGCCCCGCCTCCGCCTCGCTGCATCGCCCACTGGGCGCGCTCGGCTCCGGCGCAGTGAACAGCCGCCCCGCGCCGTTTTGCTTGTTCAATCGGTTTTGCTTTATTGCACCCCGCCGGTTCTTGCGGCTGTGAACGCACAGGGTCGTTTGCGCTTTGCAAAAGAAAAAGCGCACCGGTTATCCGATGCGCTTTTTTCTGGCTCCCCCTGTTGGGCTCGAACCAACGACCCTGCGGTTAACAGCCGCATGCTCTACCGACTGAGCTAAGGAGGAA
>Peterbilt_p2__coassemble_244_pt1 | contig 48398 bp, 46 predicted proteins | sample Peterbilt_p2__metabat2_low_PE_018 | metagenome-assembled genome bin Peterbilt_p2
TAGAGATTCATCAAAATAAAGTCGATCCATTTACCGTCAATCTTGAAAAAGCCGGGGAATCGACCGATTTCTTCAAAGCCGTATTTGCGATAAAGAGCCTGTGCGCGGGTGTTGTCTGCCCGTACTTCCAGCGAAATGATCTCAACCCCCGCATTGTTCTTCGCAAAATCGATCGCCTCCTCCATCAGCCGGCTTCCTACCCCCTTGCCCCAGCACTCCTTCAATACCGAAATGCCGATCTCAGCCCGGTGGCTGGCCCGGGCCAGAGTCATGGCCCGAAAACTGAGAGAGCCCACCATACGTCCATCCAGCCGGGCCACAAAAAATGCACTGGTGGGGTTTTCCGCCATGGCCCGCAAATACTCCTGTTCCTGTTCCACCGTGGTGGAAGGCCCTTCTGCACCAAAGGTCAGGTTATCGGTTTCCGAGCCCAGCTGTCGCAGCACAGCCAGCAGCTCTTGAGCATCTTCCGGGCGGCCCTGCTCCACACAAAGCCGCTCGCCACAGTGTTCACTCATGGTCGATTCCTCCCTGAATCATTTATTTGCAAAGGTTTCCATTCATATCAAAACAGCCATTTTCCATTACGTCGTTCAGACTGTTCAGCACCCGCTGCCTGTCCGCATCTTCTTCCAGAAGGCTCACCCGGCCGCCGGTCTGAATGCAGGGCAGCAGCTGTACCGTGGCGCCTGCCGCCCCCGGTTCACTCACTGTTACCTTTAAAAGGGCGGAGTCCAGTGTTTCCATATTGAACCAGAAGTTGCCCAGGCTGTACAACACCGGGGTATCCTGCCGCCAGCCCGCTCCCTGCAAAATGTGGGGATGTGCGCCCACGATCAGATCTGCCCCTGCCTCGGTAAAACGGGTTGCAAGGTCGGTCTGGGCCTGCTCCAGCACAGTGGAGCCTTCGGTACCCCAGTGGACGTAGACCACCAGATAATCGCACTGCTCGCTGGCCGTCTGAATGGCCTGCACTGCAAGCTCCGGGTCATAACAGCGCAGCACACCGGGGCTGGTTTCCCCCGCCTCCGGGGTAAGAATGTATTTTTCCGCACGGGTACAGGCAACATATCCGATCTTCATACCGCCCACCAGAAAGAACTGGGGCTGCATGGCTTCCTCCAGGTTTTTGCCCGCCCCCACATAAGGAATATCCGCACCTTGCAGGGTGGACAGAGTATCCAGAAAAGCATCCTCACCATAATCAAAGCAGTGGTTGTTGGCAAGGCCCACAATATCTGCCCCCAGCTGCTGCCACATGGAAACATTGGCGGTTTTGGCCCGGAAGGTGAACTGCTTGCCCGGCATGGGGCTGCCCCGGTCGGAAAAGGCGAACTCGTTGTTGCACAAAAGCACATCCGCCGCACGCATTTCGGCCAGCAGGCTTTCGCCAAAGCAGTCCTCGATACCGGCAGTCTTTGCATAGTGGAGCATGTTGTACCAGTCGTCGGCAAAGTTCACATCGCCGGTGAAGGCCAGCACCGCCGGATCATCCGTCACCCCGGTATCATGCACATTTTCCGCCATGGGCTGGGTGTAAAGCGCCTGATAATAGAGGTAGCTTTTGCCACTGACCTGCCAGAACAGCTCCTCGCTGTATCCTTCGGTTTTCACTGCGGCAGCCAGAGCGGTGCAGATGCCCGGAGACTGCTCTTCGCAAAAGCGCAGGAAATCGGCAGTAAGCTCTTGCGGCGCACCGGCCGCAAGCAAAACCTCAAGCGCAGCTTCGGCCTGCTGCTGCGGGGTCGGGGATGCCGTGGACACAGCGGAAGCGGACGCTTGCGAAGCGGCGCTCTGGGGCGGCAACACCACCCGAACACCGGTATTCATTAAGTAATGGGGCACGCCCCAGCTGATCACAAGCAGCGCGGCGGCACACGCAGCCACCGCCAGAACACGGGCAGGGGTTTTCATAACTTCAGCCCTCCTGTTTGGTTGATATAATAGTGCTTTCAGTATACGTTTTTTCGGGCAATTCGGCAAGCATCGACCGAAAAAACTATTTGACTTTTGAGGTACCATGCTGTATACTGAATTTTGTTCCATAATTGCAGATTCCGTGCAGATGTAGTTTAGTGGTAGAACTCCAGCTTCCCAAGCTGGCTGTGTGGGTTCGATTCCCATCATCTGCTCCATCCAGAAAAGCCCGGCTTTTACAGCCGGGCTTTTCTGTTTCCTGCTTTTCTTTTTGGCCGACACAAAGGGCTTCATGGGCGGCCGAAAAATTTTTTCAAAAAAATTCAAAAAAGCTCTTGCATTTTCTAGAATGCGTGATATAATAAAACACGTCGCTGAGGTACAGCACCGATGCGAAAGAGAATATGCGGATGTGGCGGAATTGGCAGACGCGCTAGATTCAGGTTCTAGTGGTAGCGATACCGTGGGGGTTCAAGTCCCTTCATCCGCACCAGAAACCCGGCTCATTGAGCCGGGTTTTTCTTTTGTCTTTACGCAGCGCTCTGCCAAAGAATTACTCAGCCAGCTTCCATACCATTACCGATGCCGCCCCGGAACGGCTGGTCACATTGCTGTTGTAATGCAATCGCAGCACCATGGGCTCCGTGCCGGTCAGCAACAAGAAATTGGCGCCACCCGCCGTTACAAGCGGGGCAGCGCTTTTGGCATAAACCCCATAAGCAAGCCGTGGGCTTCCCTGTTGCGATGGGGTAACCTGAAAATACCCCTCCTTTTCCAGCACTGCGGATACCGTGTACCAGACAGCATATCTGCCCTGCTCCAACTGAATACGGGTCTCATCCACCAACCGGATCTGACCGGTCTCATCTGCCATGCCGGTCACCAGCGGAATGGGCTTACCATTCTCGAACCGCCGTTCAAAGGCAAAAAAGGATGCCACCGCCAGAACGCTGTTTTCGCCCGGCTGACCGGTTTCCCCCTGTGGCCCCCGCTCGCCTTGCGGCCCTTGCTCTCCCTGCGGCCCTCGGCAACAGCAACCGCACGGGCGGGACCTCGGGCAGCAGCGCCCTTCCTCCCCGCTTTTTTGACTGGATTGATCCCATCTCATTTTTCCTCCCCCCTTTCTGTTTCAGCCTATGCAGCAGATGGCTCTCTGGTGTAAAGTGCCCTCTTTTCCCCGCTGCGGAAATATGCTATGATGAATCCAGTTCGGCCACCATACCGATAATTTCCCAGTTTTCCCGCAAGGAGAATCGTTATGAAACAGTTTTTGAAAGAGTTTAAAGAATTTGCCATGCGTGGCAATGTGATCGACATGGCCGTAGGTGTTGTGGTAGGCGGCGCATTCAGCAAAATCGTAACCAGCCTTGTGAATGATATCGTAATGCCACTGATCAGCCTTGCCACCGGTCAGGTGAACTTTACTGTACTTTCCTATGTGTTCCACTCGGGTGACAACGAGGTGGTACTGGCCTACGGCAATTTCATTCAAACAGTGGTGGAATTTGTCATCCTTGCATTCTGCGTGTTCTGCGCCGTGAAGCTGATGACCAAACTGCGCATCGAAAAGAAAAAAGAGGAAGCCAAAGCTCCCGCGGCACCTCCTGCTCCCACCAGCGAGGAACTGCTGACCGAAATCCGTGACCTGCTCCGGGCACAGGCCGGCCAGAATTCCACTCCCGAAAGCTGATTTTGTTTCTTTTTCCCCTGCTGCCCATAAAAGCAGGGGAATTTTTATTTCCTTTGTAAAATTAGCCCGGAATCATACTTTACTTTTCATTCGTTACGCTTTATCCTTATAATAGAAGCAAAAAGGCCCTGCTGCGGCAGGGCCAATTTCTCAGGGAGCGTTATTGTTATGAATGAACAACCAATTGTATTCTGCAAGGGTGGCGGATGCACTGCCAAACTGGGCCCTGGCGCATTGACCCATGTGCTGGACAAACTTCCTCCCTTTACCGATCCCAATCTGCTGGTAGGTTTTGACCATTCGGACGATGCCGCGGTGTACAAACTCACCGATGACATTGCCATGGTACAAACGCTGGATTTCTTCCCGCCCATGGTGGAGGATCCGTATATTTTCGGCCAGATTGCGGCTGCCAACGCCCTCAGTGATATTTACGCCATGGGCGGCACAGTAAAAACTGCGCTGAATATCGTGTGTTTCCCCGAGAAAATGGATCTGAACATTCTGGGCCGCATCCTGCAGGGTGGCGCGGAGAAGGTACGGGAGGCCGGTGGTGTGCTGGCAGGCGGCCATTCCATCGCGGACAGCGACGTGAAGTATGGCCTGTCGGTCACCGGCATCATCCACCCGGACAAGGTGCTGGAAAACAACGCCTGCTGCCCGGATGATGTTCTGATCCTTACCAAGCCACTGGGGGTGGGCATCGTGTGTACCGCCGACCGGGTGGGCCAGGCCAGCGAAGAAGCGATGGCCGCTGCCATTGCCAGTATGACTACACTGAACAAGTATGCCGCCGAAGCTCTGGCGCCCTTTGCGCCCCACGCCTGCACCGACGTGACCGGCTTTGGCCTGCTGGGCCACCTGAACGAGATGCTGGCCGGCCGCTGCGGCGCGCTTGTGCACTGGAAGGCGCTGCCCCGCATTCCCGAGGCGCTGGACTATGCGGACGAATTTTTGCTGACTGCCGCTGCCCAGCGCAACCGGAACCATCTGGAAGGCAAGGTGGAGTTCCAGAACATCCCCTTTGCGGCGGAGGAACTGCTCTTCGATCCCCAGACCTCCGGTGGACTGCTGGTAAGTCTGCCTGCTGACCGGGCGGACGAAGCTCTGGCCGCTGTGCAGGCTTTGGGGCTTGGCTGCGGCATTATCGGCCGGGTAACCCGCGAGCATCCGGGCATCATTTGCGTCACGGAGTGACCACCTCTATCCCCTATTCACAATTACTTCTCACTGGAATCGAGGTTTTATAACATGCAATATCAGGTAAACGCCATGGGCAAGCCCTGCCCCATCCCCGTTGTGGAAACAAAAAAAGTGCTGGCAAAAATGACCGCTGGCGACAGCGTGACCGTATCGGTGGACAATCCCATCGCGGTACAGAATCTGTTGAAGATGGCTGGTCAGAAGCAGCTGGCCGCCGAAAGCCGCACACTGGCATCCGATCATTATGAAGTGGTGCTGGCTCTGACCGAAGAGAGCCTTGCCGCCGCCCAGGCTGTCGAGCCTGCTCCCGCCTGCATCCCGGACGCCCGGGCAAAGGGCACCGTGGTAGTGCTGGCCAGCGACGAGATGGGCAGCGGTGACCCGGTGCTGGGCAAGGCGCTGATGAAAGCCTTCGTTTACGCTCTCACCGAACAGGACACCCTGCCGGACACTATTCTTTTATACAACGGCGGCGCGAAGCTGTCGGTAGGGGGCGCGGCCACACTGGCCGACCTGAAACTGCTGGAAAGCCAGGGCGTGGAGATCATGACCTGCGGCACCTGCCTGAACCACTACGGTCTGACCGAACAGCTGGCAGTGGGCAGCGTGACCAACATGTACGCCATTGCGGAGAAGCTGATGGGTGCGGCCCGGGTGATTCGACCGTGATTTATCTGGACAATGCGGCCACCAGCCTGCATCGGCCCGCCTGTGTGGTGCAGGCTATAACCGAGGCTCTGAACGGCTTGGGCAACTGCGGCCGAGGTGCCCACTCGGCCAGCCTGGCCGCCGGGCGCACCATTCACGAAGCCCGCAGCCGTATTGACAGGCTGTTTCACGGCTACGGCCCGGCTCAGGTGGCCTTCACTGCCAATTCCACTGCGGCGCTGAACCTTGCCCTTTCCAGCCTGCTGGCGGGCGGCGGCCATGCCATCACCACCGGGCTGGAGCACAACAGCGTGCTGCGCCCGCTTTACCGCAGCGGGGCAGAGCTGACCATCCTGCCCGCGGACGCAAACGGTCAGCTTTCGCTGGCCGAACTGGAAGCGGCCTTTCGGCCGGACACAAAACTGGTGGTCTGCACCCATGCATCCAACGTGACCGGAGATCTTGTGGACATTGCACACATCGGGGCGGTATGTGCCGCCCACGGTGTGCCCTTTGTGGTGGATGCCTCCCAGACGGCGGGCTGCTTTGCCATCGACATGCAGGCGGCGCACATTGACGTGCTCTGCTTCACCGGCCACAAAAGCCTGCTGGGGCCGCAGGGCACCGGCGGATTGTGTGTGTCGCCAAAGCTCCAGCTTGCACCCCTTTGCGTGGGCGGCAGCGGGGTGCACAGCTTTGACCGGGAGCACCCCAGCCAGATGCCCACCGCCCTGGAAGCCGGCACGCTGAACGGACACGGCATTGCTGGTCTTGTCGCCTCACTGGAATGGCTGGAGGAAACCGGGCTGAACACCATCCGCCGCCGGGAACAGGCGCTGGCCGACCGGTTTTACCGGGGTGTAAAGAATCTGCCGGGTGTAAAGTGCTACGGGGATTTTTCCGTCAAAGAGCGCTCCCCCATCGTGGCGCTGAATCTGGGCGACTGGGACTCAGCGCTGGTGAGCGACGAACTGGCCCAGCGGTTCGGCATTCTCACCCGACCGGGGGCCCACTGTGCTCCGCTGATTCACAAGGCAATGGGTACTGTGGAGCAGGGTGCTGTGCGGTTCAGCTTCGGCTATTTTAATACGGAAGAAGAAGTGGACACAGCCATCCGCGCTGTGGAAACCCTTTGCATGGAGGACGCATGAGACCCAGAAGCTTACAGCTTGTGATCGCCTTCGACACCACTGCGGCGGCCCTCGCCTTTGAGGCAGGGGCTCCGGCGGCGGGGCTGACCGGGCGATTGATCCCGGTGCCCACTGCCATCACGGCAGGGTGCGGCCTTGCCTGGCGGGATGACCCGGCCAGTCGGAACGCAGCCCGCGCCCTGCTGGAACAGGAGGGCATTGCCGGGGCCAGCCTGTACGAGCTGGTGATTTGAAAGTAAAAAGGCACGCAGCCCGAACAATGGGGCTTGCGTGCCTTTTCTTTTTCTGTGTTTTTTCGGCTTATTCGATGCCGGTCACTTCGTAGCCCGCATCGGTCACCGCAGCGGCCAAGGTCTCGTTGGGCACATCCGCGCTCAGGGTCACCCTGGCGCACTTGCCCTCCAGATCAGCCACGGCCTGCACGCCTTCGATGGCGTTCAGGGCCTTTTCCACATGAGCGGTGCAGTGGTTACACATCATGCCCTCGATATGAATGATTTTTTCCATGTGTAAAACTCCTTTCGGCGGCTGTGCCGCGGGAATATGAGGCATTGCCTCTTCGCTGGGCAGAGCGGCGGAATCCGCCCTACTTGCTTTGAAGAAATTGAGCCGCAGCGCGTTGGACACCACACACACGCTGGAAAGGCTCATGGCGGCGGCCCCGATCATGGGGTTCAGCACCAGCCCAAGGCTGTAAAACACACCGGCCGCCACCGGAATGCCGATGCTGTTGTAGAAAAAGGCCCAGAACAGATTTTCCCGGATGGTGCAGATGGTAGCCCGGGACAGGCGCAGCGCGTTCACCAGATCCCACAGATCGCTCTTCATCAGCACCACGTCGGCGCTGTCGATGGCCACATCGGTGCCCGCGCCGATGGCGATGCCCACGTCCGCCCGGGCAAGAGCCGGGGCGTCGTTCACACCGTCGCCTACCATGGCTACCCGACGGCCCTGCGCCTGCAAAGCGCGCACCTGGGCTTCCTTATCCTGGGGCAGCACCTCGGCCACCACCTGTTCAATGCCAAGCCGGCTCTGGATGGCTGCGGCAGTGCGGGCGTTGTCGCCGGTGAGCATGACCACGGTCAGCCCCATGGCCTTCAGCTGACGGATGGCCGCCGCGCTGGTGGGCTTGATCGGGTCTGCTGCCGCCACGATACCCAGCAGGCGCTTGCCGCTGGCAAAGAACAGCGGAGTTTTGCCCTGTCGGGCCAGCTCCTCGGCCCGCCGGCCGGCATCGCCCATCTCCACACCGGATTCCTGCATCAGCCGGGCGTTGCCCGCCAGATACTCCACACCGCCCAGCGTGGCCTTCAGACCACGGCCGGGCAGCGCTTCAAAACGTTCCGGGGCAGGCAGTTCGACGCCCTCGGCAGCATTCAGAATTGCTTCGGCCAGCGGGTGCTCACTGGGCTTTTCCAGGCTTGCGGCAAGACCAAGCAGCTCGCCTTCGCTCTGGCCCGCCAGCGGGATCAGATCGGTGAGCACCGGCTTGCCCGCAGTGATGGTGCCGGTCTTGTCCAGCACCACGGTGTCGATCTTGTGGGCATTTTCCAGCGCCTCAGCGTTCTTATAAAGAATGTTCATCCGGGCCCCCTTACCGGTGCCAACCATGATGGCCACCGGGGTGGCAAGGCCCAGCGCACAGGGGCAGCTGATGACCAGCACGGAAATGGCCCGGGCCAGTGCAAATTCCAGCCCCTGCCCCAGCGCCATCCAGACCAGGAAGGCCAGCAGCGCAATCCCCATAACCACCGGCACGAACACACCGCTGACCCGGTCGGCCAGCTTGGCAATGGGCGCCTTGCTGGCGGCGGCATCCTGCACCAGTGCAATGATCTGGGCCAAAGTGGTATCCTCTCCCACCTTTTGGGCCCGGAAGGTGAAGCTGCCCGCCTTGTTCAGCGAGGCGGCAATGACCTTGTCGCCGGGGCCCTTTTCCACCGGGATGCTCTCGCCGGTCACGGCTGCTTCATCCACACTGGAAAGGCCCGCCAGCACCACACCGTCCACCGGGATGCGCATGCCCGGCTTGATGACCACGGTATCCCCCACGGCCACTTCAGCCGCCGGGATTTCCATCTCCTGCCCCTGCCGAAGCACCAGCGCGGTTTTGGGGGCAAGGTTCATCAACGCTTTGATGGAAGCACTGGTGCGCCCTTTGGCCCGCGCTTCCAGATATTTGCCCAGTGTAATCAGGGTGAGGATGGTACCGGCAGACTCAAAGTACAGATCCATCCGGTAGCGGTCCACCAGCGCCAGATCGCCGGTGCCCAATCCCCAGCCGATGCGGTAAAGGGCAAACACACCGTAAATCACCGCCGCACCGCTGCCCAGAGCAATCAGGCTGTCCATATTGGGGGAGCGGTGCCACAGGCTTTTCAGTCCCACCTGATAAAACTTCCGGTTCAGATACAAAATGGGCAACACCAACAGCAGCTGGGTCAGAGCGAAGGGTACCGCCCCCGCCTGACCGTGCATCCAGCCGGGCAGCGGCAGCCCCATCATGTGCCCCATAGAGACGTACATCAACGGCACCAGAAACGCCAGCGATGCGATCAGCCGGTGTTTCATGTCTGCCAGTTCGGCAGCCATCGGGTCCGGCCCTTCGACCTGCTTGCCGGTATTTTTTGCCGCGGCTGCATTGGCCGGGCTTGCGCTGTAACCTGCCTGCTCCACCGCCTTGCAGATGCCCGCGGCATCCAGCACGGTCTCGTCGTACTCCACCTGCATGGAATTGGCCAGCAGATTCACCTGCGCGCTTTTTACGCCGGGCAGCTTGTTCACCGCCCGCTCCACTGCCGCCGAACAGGCTGCACAGCTCATACCGGTCACATTATATTTTTCCTTCACGGGTCTCTCCCCCATTTCTGCGATTTATTCCGGTTCTATTATAGCCCTTCCGGTTCTTTTCATACAATGGAGGTGCAGTTTGAATTCCGCTCTGATTTTTCAACCTTTGCTCCAGTTTTCTGCCGATGTTCCTCCTCGCGGGCATTTTTCACTGCCTGCTCCAGCCGCTCCACAGCCTGCTTCCAGACAGGACTTTCGGTAAGCGGAGCAGGAAGCGGGCGTTCGGTGAGCATTTGCAGCGCATTTTGCAGCAGGAAGGCCCGGCTTGCTCCGCCGCTGCAGGCCGGGCACTCATCGCCGCAATCCCCCTGGGGCGCGCGGATGACGTCATCCACAAAACGCTCCGTCTCCCGCTGGGCGTCCTCCCAGCGGCCAAGGCCCGCATACAGCTCTATCCGGCGCACCGCGGCCACCCGGCCGATTCCCTGCCCGCCTTCCGGGTCCGGGAACTGTTCGGTCAGTCGGTCGATCTGATCCAGCAATTCCAGCGCTTTGGCCTCATCACCCTGCTTTTGGGCAATGTTCGCAAGCCCCAGCAGGCTGAGCTGGGCGTTGTGAAGATGGATGGACAGGTTCGCAGTCTCCAGCTGTTGGGCTTCCTCCAGCTTGCCCTGCTGCAGCAGGATGGACGCCCGCATATTCCGGGCATCCTGATTGCAGCCGGGCAGCCGATCCAGCGTGGACATGGCATCCTCCAACCGACTGCTCAGCACATACAACCCCGCCAACGACAGCAGCGCCGCCCTCTGGTTCTCTTCATCCGTCAGTTCGCAGGCCCGCTCCATTAACTGAATGGCCCGTTCCAGCTGCCGCGCGGCCTGTTCCTCCTGATCGCTCACCGAAAGATACTTGGCGTACAGCCCACCACAGCAAAAGGCCAGATACAAATCGCCGGGATATTCCCGCAGCCGGCCCTCGCAGAAATCCCAGGCCTTCTGCCACTGGCCTGCCTGAAACATACATTCGGCAGTCTCGCGCAGGGCGTTCACTTCCCGCTCGGTGAGCTGGGGTTTAAAATCCAGCAGCTCATCCGGCGTGCAGTCCAGCGCACGGGCCAGCGGGCAGAGCAGCGCCACATCCGGCAGAGCGCTGGCCGTCTCCCATTTGCTCACCGCCGCGCTGCTCACCCCCACCAGCTGGGCCAGCTGCTCCTGCGTCATGCCTTTGGCACGGCGTTTTGCCTGAATCACCTTTCCCATGGTCTGTTCCATTCTGTTCTCCCCTTTCCCGGCATATCTGGCCGCTCAGCGTTTATCTCTTGTTCCGATTTTATGCTACCACGATTTTTCCTCCCGCACAATGGAGCTGTTTTCGGAGCGCCAGTTGAAAAAACAGAACCAGATTCCAGAACCGTTGCGCTCAAGGGTGCAGAAAAGGCACAGGGAAACTTCCCTGTGCCTTTTTTTCTTTCCTTCAAACCGCAAATACGGATTATACATCCTGCAGCTCGTTCCGGCTGGCCGCCTTCAGATAGGCGTTGATAAAGCCATCCAGATCGCCGTCCATCACGGCCTGCACGTTGCCGCTCTCGTAGCCGGTGCGGTGGTCCTTGACCATGGTGTAGGGCATGAACACATAGCTGCGGATCTGGTGGCCCCAGGCGATCTCCTTCTGGATGCCCTTGATGTCGCTGATCTTGTCCAGATGCTCCTGCTCCTTGATCTGATACAGCTTGGAAGCCAGCATCTTCATGGCGGTGTCGCGGTTCTGGAACTGGCTGCGTTCGGTCTGGCAGCTCACCACAATGCCGGTGGGCTTATGGATCAGACGCACCGCAGAGGAGGTCTTGTTGATGTGCTGACCGCCGGCACCGGAGGAACGGAACACCTGCATCTCCACATCCTCGGGGCGGATTTCCACCTGAATGCTGTCGTCCATCTCGGGCATTACTTCCAGAGAAGCAAAGCTGGTCTGGCGGCGGCTCTGGCTGTCGAAGGGCGAAACACGCACCAGACGATGCACGCCATTCTCGCTCTTCAGCATACCGTAGGCATTGGGGCCCTCCACCAGAATGGAGGCGCTCTTCAGGCCGGCCTCGTCGCCATCCTGATAGTCCAGGGTGGAAACCTTGTAGCCATGCGCCACACCCCAGCGGTTGTACATGCGGAACAGCATATCGGCCCAATCCTGTGCCTCGGTGCCGCCGGTACCCGCGTGGAAGGTGAGGATGGCGTTGTTCTTATCGTATTCACCGCTGAGCAGGGTGATCATCTGCAGCTCGTCCACCGCATGGGCCACTGCCTCCACGGCGCTCTCGGCCTCGGGAATCAGATCCGGGTCGTTCTCCTCCTCGCACAGCAGCAGCATGGTCTCGGCATCATCATACAGGCCCTTCAGCTTGGTGTAGCGCTCCAGCTTGCCCTTCAGCGAGCTCATCTCGGCAAACACCTTCTGGCTGGCCTCCGTATCGTCGTAGAAGCCGGGCATGGTCATCTTGTGCTCCAGCTCCGCCACGCGCTTCTCGCTGGCAGCGATGGCAAGGGCGTCGCCCAGTTCGTCCACCGCATTTTTGTGGGCGCCCATCTGCATCTTCAACTCGTCGATCGTGATCATATAGGAAAAACCTCTCTGTTATAGATTTGAACAAAATTATACAGTTAACAGTATAGCGAAAAACCCTGTCAAAAGCAAGGGGGAAGCCTCTTTGCCCCGGGATTTTTGTTTTGCAATTTGCCGGGATTTGCGTTAGAATAGGGATACATGTATTTTTCCCCATCTGGGAGGTTCATTCTTATGTCTAATTATACCGGCTGCAAGTGCCCTGTGTGCCAGCAGCCCTTCACCGAAACCGACGATATCGTGGTCTGCCCCGAGTGCGGCGCGCCCTACCACCGGGCCTGCTACCAGAAGCAGGGTGGCTGTGTATACGAGTTCAAACATGGCACCGGCTTTGAATGGAAACCGGACCCGGCTGCCAGCCAGGCCGCTGAAGCAGGCCGTGCAGATTCCACCCGCTACTCCGACCCGCAGCTGGCCTGCCCGGTATGCGGTGCACCCAATCCGGCCACCGGCCTGTTCTGCGAAAACTGTGGCGCACCGCTGCGGGGAACTCCCCAGCGGCCCGGTCAGACCCCGCCGCCCTATGGCTATGGCAATGGCCAGACTCCGCCCCAGTACGGTCCCGGTTCCGGTCAGATTCCTCCGCAGTATGGCCCCGGTTCCGGCGGGCAGGATCCGTTTGCCGCCCGGGAGCCGGACTATTCCAACCCCTTTGGTGCATTCCAGGCGAACTTTATGCCCGGCGGCCTGCGGGTGGATCCGGAAGAGGAACTGGAAGGCGTGAAAGCCCGTCACTGGGCGTCCTATCTGGGCAAAAACGCCGCCTACTATCTGACCAATTTCAAGGCAATGCAGGCCACTGGCCGTAAGGTTTCGGCCTCCTTTGCCGCCTTCTTCTTCGGCCCCTTCTACTTCTTCTATCGCAAAATGTGGACCGAAGGACTGGTGATTCTGGCCATCAATGCAGTGCTTCGCATTCCCATTGTACTGCAGCTTATGGCTTATGCAGGCCATCCCATGGCAGCTTCCATTCCGGAGCAGCCCCTGAACGTTCTTCTGGCCGTATGCAGCACACTGAACATTGTGCTGATGTTCCTGCAGGGCATGTTTGCCCTGTGGCTTTACCGTCGGCGGGGTGCCGCAAACATCCGCCGGGTGCTGGAATCCCAGCCTGCGGATCCCACTGCAGCATTGGCCAAAGCGGGTGGTGTGAGCGTACCGGGTGCGGTAATCAGTGTGGTCGCCTGCATTGTGGTGATCTATGCAATTTCCATGTTTGCCCTTTGGCCGGTGCTCACCACTATGATTTAATTGCTGACCATAAAAATCCCCTGCAGAGGCTGTGTGCGGCCTTGCGCGGGGATTTTATTGTGCACGGATAATAAGAAAGCGCCCGTTCCAGTCAATCGGAACGGGCGCTTTTGCTTACTTTTGGGTTATTTCCATAGCCGATTCAATGAAACGGCATCAGGCAGCAGAAGTCTCGCTGTTTTTGCGGGCGGCCGCATAGGCACGCAGCGAGTTGATTACAATGGTCAGGCCCAGAGCAATGAGCAGCACGGCCAGAATCAGCTGCAAACCCTCCACCAGGAAAGTGGCGCTGCCTGCCTGATACGCATTGATCAGAGCGATGAGCCGCTGCACCAGAGCGGTGAAGGTAACGCAGAGCATAATGATCAGCGGCGGGAACAGCATCTTGTTGCTGCGGCCGGTAACCTTCAGGAACACACACAGGGTGACCAGCACCAGCGCGCTGAGCAGCTGGTTGGCGGAACCAAACAGGGGCCAGATGTTGGAGTAGCCGATGCGGGTGAGCACAAAGCCACCGGCCAGAGTGATGATGGTGGCAAAATAGGTGTTGCACAGCAGCTTGCGCCAGCCCTCGGCTTTGCTCATGTCATCCACACTGAACAGTTCCTGGAAGCTCATTCGGCCAATTCTTGCAACTGCGTCCAGACTGGTCAGCGCCAGAGCAGACACACACATGGTCATGAAGCACTGAGCCACATAAACGGGTACACCGAACATCTGGAAGAAACCGGCCACACCGTTGCTGAACACCTGGAAGGGGGTACCGGCTGCAGGGGTGCCGTCCGCCGCGGCGGCAGCACCGGCCACACACAGGGCCAGAACAGCCAGCAGGCTTTCCAGTACCATGGCGCCGTAGCCTACCTTCAGCATGTCCTTCTCGTTGCTCACGGTCTTGGAGGAGGTACCGGAGGACACCAGGCTGTGGAAGCCGGATACCGCACCACAGGCCACGGTAACAAACAGGATCGGGAACAGGGTGCCCAGGCTGGCGTTGTTGAACCCGGTGTAAACAGGCAGATTCATGGCGGGATGTGCCACCAGCAGGCCCAGCACCGCACCGGCAATCATGCCGATGAACATAAAGGTGGTCATGTAGTCACGGGGCTGTTTCAGCAGCCACATGGGCAGCACCGCCGCAAAGAAGATATAAATAAAGGTGATGTAGACCCAGGCTTCTTTGCCCGCAATCAGAGGCATCGCCATGCCCAGCGCCAGAGCGGCTACGGTGCATACCAGCCCCACCGCGCCTTCTTTCCAGCCGGTAAAGGCAAACTTTTTCTGCAGCAGACCGAACACCATGGCAAACACGATAAACAGCAGGCTGATGGTACCGGCTGCACCATTCACCTGAGCAGCTTCGGCCAGTACACCGGGCTCGGTGTAGGCATTGAAGGTACCAGCCACCATATCCGCGAAAGCGGCGATGACCAGCAGGGTGAACAGCCAGCAGAACAGCAGAAACAGCTTGCGGCCCAGCTTACCGATGTATTTTTCGATCAGCAGGCCCATGGAGCGGCCCTCATTCTTCACACTGGCATACAGTGCGCCGAAATCGGTAACGGCACCGAAGAAAATACCGCCCAGCAGGATCCACAGCAGCACGGGCAGCCAGCCGAAAGCAGCTGCCTGAATGGCGCCGGTAACCGGGCCGGCACCCGCAATGGAGGAAAACTGGTGGCTGAACACAGTCCAGCCGTCGGTGGGCACATAGTCTTTGCCGTCCTTATGGCGTACGGCGGGCGTCTCGGCCTTGGGATCAATGCCCCAGGTCTTGGCCAGCCAGCGGCCGTAAAGAGCATAGGCGGCCACAAGGCACACCGCAGCGATCAGCACGATGACAAGCGTATTCATGATTCGTTTCTCCCCTTCTATCAAGTGTCTGCCCACGGCATGTCCGCCCGCATTCACACATTGTCGTGGTAGTGATTTCTAAGTTTATCTAGTTAAAGCACGAATGTCAACCTGCTCATCCATTTTTTGGAGAAACGTTGTTAGTTTTTCTCTTGCGGCGCGCTCTTGTTGTCCAAAATGACAATATAGTTTGTCTATGTTTTTAACATATATGGTTTATCTTCCTCTAAAAAACGGAAGCGGGGAAATTCTCCCCGCTCCCGTTCTCTGCTTATTCACATTGCAGGCCTGCACTAAGGCTACTTTTCCAGAAAATTTTTCAGCCCGTTTCCCACCAGCCGGGCACCCGGCACAAGCAGCAGCGGTACCCCAAGCAATGCAAACAGAAACAGTACGTTTCCCCATGCGATCTGCTGCCCGCTGCAAATCAGATCGATCAGCGCCCAGTAGAACTTCCAGAGCAGCAGAAAGCTTACCACATAGAGCAACACCATCAGTTTTCGTTCATTGACCTTCATTTGCAGCAGCCTCCCTTTTCTTTTGGATACTTTTATTATATCATAGAAAGCAGATTCCTTATATCAGACCGACGCGTAAAAAAGGCGATATTTTTTCAAAAATCGCTTGACACTGACGTTCTGTGTTTGATATAATGAGTTGCTGCCTTGCGAAGGGCAGTGATCCTTGCCCGGTTTTGCCGGGCCATAAGTCCAAAAGGAGGTGCACAGAAATGGCAAAGTATGAGACCATGCTGGTTACCAGCGCTGCTCTCGATGAGGAGGCTTCCACCGCTCTGGTTGGCAAGTTCAAGAGCCTGATCGAGGCCAATGGTACCATCGATTCTGTTGACGATTGGGGCAAGCGCCGTCTGGCTTATCCCATCAACGACGAGGAAGAAGGCGTCTACACCGTGATTAAGTTCACCAGCGAGCCCTCTTTCCCCGCCGAGCTGGATCGCGTTTACAAGATCACCGACGGCGTACTGCGTACGATGATCGTGGCCGAGGCTGAATAAGGAGGCATTTTTCAATGCTGAATGTTGTAGCTTTGATGGGCCGGCTTGTGGCCGACCCTGAACTGCGCCACACCCCTCAGGGCGTTAGCGTGACTACCTTTACCATCGCCGTGGACCGCAGCTTTGTGCGGCAGGGCGAGCAGCGGCAGGCCGATTTCATTGACATCGTTGCCTGGCGTTCCACCGCTGAGTTCGTTTGCAAGTATTTCCAGAAGGGCTCCCTGATCGCCGTTGACGGCAGCATTCAGACCCGGAGCTATCAGGATAAGAACGGCAACAACCGCAAGGCGTTTGAGATCGTTGCAAACAACGTGAACTTCGCCGGCGGCAAGGGCGGCAGCGGAAACGGTAATGGTGGTGCTTACAGCAGCGCCCGCCCGGAATACACTCGCGAGGCTCCCATGGAGGCAGCCCCCACTTACTCCGCCGGCAGCAATGATGATTTTGCTGTGATCGACGAAGGCGAGGATCTTCCGTTCTAACATGAATCGATTCTAACAGGAGGTAACAAGCCATGGCTTTTGAGAGAACCGAAGGCCGTCCCCAGCGCCCCATGCGCCGCGGCCGTAAGAAGGTTTGCAGCTTTTGCGTAGACCGTGTTGAGCACATCGATTACAAGGATGTTGCCCGCCTGCGCAAGTACGTCAGCGAGCGTGCGAAGATCATTCCCCGCCGCGTGACCGGTACCTGCGCGTTCCATCAGCGTGAACTGACTGTCGCTATCAAGCGCGCCCGTCACGTTGCTCTGATGCCCTACGTGAGCGACTAATCGTTGCACCGAATCCCCTGCCCTTTCGGGCGGGGGATTTTTATTTTCTAACACACAAAAAAGGCACGGCGTTCGCTGCTTGTTGCAGAAATGCCATGCCTTTTATTTGCTTTTCAGCACCCTCTCTTACTGCCGATTCATCCAACCGGAGGAGTCGGGCTGGGAGCAGGCGTTTGAGTCGGGCTGGGGCTGGGTGTTGGTGCAGGCGACGGAGTGGGTACGGGAGTTGGATCCGGCACCTGCGGAATATCCCGTTCCTTGGCGATATACACGTTTACCGTGGTGGTTCCTGCATCAAGTTCCGTGCCCGCCTCCGGATCTGTATAAACCACACAGCCGCTGGCGTATTCGCCATTGTTATCGATCATGGAAAAGCTGGCCTTGATATGCATACGTTCCAGCTCCTGCTGTGCCGCATCCTGAGTAAAGCCCTTGATGTCCGGCATCTCCACCAATTCCGGCCCCATGCTCACCACAACGCTGATGAGCGGTCGCTCTTCACTGGTTTCGGTGCCCGCCTTAGGCGATTGCTCCAGAATGGTGCCTGCTTCATACTCCGAACTGTATTCCTGGGCCACCGCAATGAAACGGAATTGCACCGTGTAATCCAGATCCGTCTGCACATCCTCATAAACAAGGCCCGCCACATTGGGCACCGTAAGCACCTGAGGCGTACTTTGACCGGAGGAGGATGTTGCCGCACTGCTGGAAACAGGAGGCGAAGCTTCCCGCCCCAGAATACTCCACATCAGCAGAAAAAACAACACCACAATCACCAGCAGTGAACCGGTGAGCAGAGTTCGAGTGCTGATGCTGATATGCTGTTCCCGCACCGCGCTGCGCTCCGGCTGGCGCTGGGGCGGAGTAATACTGTCTGCCGCTCGCTGGCTGGTGAGCGCCCCCATCAGTTCCGGCACATTCTGAATCCGGCTGCCCGGATCCATGCGCAGAGCTGCGGAAAGCACCACTGAAATATAGCCGGGAACCTCCGGCTCCAGCGCCCGAGCTGCCTGCAGGCTGTCGTTGACACGGCGCTGATTGGCAGGCACCGTGGCCTGCCCGGTAAGCAGCCGATAAAAGACCGCGGCAAGGCCGTACACATCGGTATAGCGGCCCTCGAATTCAGCAGCAGAATACTGTTCCGGCGCAGAATACCCGTCGTACAGCTGGCTTTTCAGCTCACTGCCTGCCGTTCTCAGGCCCAGCGTTGCATAGCCGCACAATCTGGCCTGTGCACCACCGGAGCTCAGAATGATATTATCCGGGCAGATGCCCCGGTGCACCAGCCCTGCCTTGTGCATGGTGGCCACACCCTCCATGATCGGCTGCAGCAGACTGCGCGCCTGGGCCGGATCCAGATTCTGACTGTGTTCCGACAGATAACGGCTCAGGCTTTCGCCTTCCACCTGCTCCAGCACGGCGTAAACAGTGTTGTTCTCCTCCACCACGTCCAGCACGGCGGCAAGACCGGTGGCCGGGGTGATGCGCTGAATGCTTCGGTACAGATCCGCAAAGTCCATCCGGGTGGTTTTGAACAGCACTTCCCTGCCCTCCTTGGGCATAACAAGGCCGTTTTCATCCCGCCCGATGCTCAGGGTAACCGGGTAGTATTCCTTTACCATCACCCGCACACCGCCGGTGTTTTCCACCGCTTCATACAGAATACCTTCGCCATCCGTAGCCTGATGGCGGCCAATGGTATACCGCTCCGCCAGCAGCGACGCAAAGGGCAGCGTGCCCGGAGGGTTCATGTTGTTCAGCTCTTTGCCGCAGAAGGGGCAATCCGGCCGGCCCAGGTCCACCTTGGACAGGCAGTATGGGCAGAGAATGGTTTGACCCATGGGTCAGAAGCCTCCTTTGCTTTTTAAAAACGCTCCAACCATGACAAACTGTGGAGCGGATCAATATGCACAAATTTTTACTCTTTTATTTGTATGGGTTCATTATAGCATGCCCCCCGGTAAAAAGCAAACCACCAAGGCAGGTTCGCCCTTTCAGTCTGGCCCGGACTGGCGGCGGCTAATCCCCTGACACGGGTACAAAAAGGCCCCGGCTCTTCCGATCAAACGGAAGGCCGGGGCCCACGGATTCGCAGTCAGAACGGGGGGTGAATCAGCGATCCAGATCCTCTTCGTTCTCCAGGTTGTGCCACACGTTCTGTACGTCGTCATCGTCCTCCAGAGCGTCCAGCAGCTTGGCCATCAGCTTCTGGTTGTCCTCATCGGTGATGGCAGAGGTGGTGGAGGGCACCATTTCCACTTCAGCAGAGATGAAGGTATAGCCCTTGTCCTCCAGAGCCTGACGCACGGCAGAGAAAGCGTCGGGATCGGTGGTTACTTCCACCACATCGTCGCCCATGTCGAAGTCCTCGGCGCCGGCGTCGAAGCAGTCCTCCATGACCTTCTCCTCGTCCAGACCTTCACCGTCCAGCACAATCACACCCTTCTGGGTGAACAGAAAGCCCACGCAGCCCATGTTGCCCAGGTTGCCGCCGAACTTATCGAAGTAGTGGCGCAGGTTGGCAGCGGTACGGTTGCGGTTGTCGGTCAGGGTTTCCACCATCATGGCGATGCCGCAGGGGCCGTAGCCTTCGTAGGTGATGGATTCGTAGTTATCCTTCTCGCCGCCCTCAGCGCGCTTGATGATGCGCTGGATGTTATCGTTGGGCACATTCAGGCTCTTGGCCTTGGCGATCAGGTCGCGCAGCTTGCCGTTGCTGGCGGGGTCCGCGCCGCCCATGCGCACGGCAACGCCGATCTCGCGGCCAACCTTGGTGAACAGCTTGGCCTTCTGGCCGTCGGTCTTTTCCTTCTTACGCTTGATGTTATTCCATTTGCTATGTCCAGACATGGAAACTTCCTCCTATTTTATGCCGGGCCGCAAGCCGGGCCCGAACGATGTGCGGTAACTAAATAATTCTAGCACAAAAAGCCCTCTTCTGGCAAGTGCCCAGGGCCCCAGAAGCCCATTATTTCAGGTTTCGCAGGGCTTTGGGGTAGTGGTTTTTCACCTTTCCCCCGCTCACCTTGCCTGCGCCCAGCGAAAAACCGTCCACCAGCACGCAGCACCAGCCGTTTTGGGCGGTGCGCGCCTCGATTTCCTCACCCCGCAGCCAGGCGGCGGTGCGCTCGTCGGAAAGGGGCAGCTGCTCCTGATTGGTGCATATATGGCCAAAGGCGGTGAACAGATGATGGGCGGGCACAAACCGGCCTTTTTGCACGGTACCCGCAGCCACACCGCAGCGCATCACCCGCAGTTTGTGGGGCGGCAGCGGCGTCTCCGGTGGCAGAAGCAGCAGTTCGCCCGCCTTGAGCATCGGCCGGTCGGCAAGTGCCGGAAAATACTGCCGGGCAAATTCCAGCCATTCCTTGCAGGGCTTGGCCGACTTTTCCGGCTTGAAGGGGCGGCCGGCTTCGCTTTCCGCGCTTTTCACCAGTTTTGCCATGAAATGGCCCTCGCCGCCCTGGAAGGGCCAGATACGACGAACCAGATTTACATCAAAGGGATGCTTCCCGCAGCGGTTTTCTTCGCCCGGGCTGCCAAAGGCCGCGCCGGTGTCCACCAGCGTAAACTCCGGATGGCGGGCAAGAAATTCCCCGATCTGGCCCTCGTCCTCCTCCGGCGCAAAGGTACAGGTGGAATACACCAGCACCCCGCCGGGGGCCAGCAGGGCAGCGGCATTGTCCAGAATCTCCCGGCCAATGGCGGCACACTGGCGCACCAGCCCTTCGTTGTGCTGGGTCAGCGCCTGCGGTTCCTTGCGGAACATCCCCTCGCCGGAGCAGGGCGCATCCACCAGAATCCGGTCAAAAAACGCCGGGAAAGCCTTGGCCAGGGCGCCGGTGTCACTGTTCAGCACCACCGCGTTGGCCGCACCCATCCGCTCCAGATTGGAGCGCAGGATTTCGGCCCGGCCTGCATTGTATTCGTTGCTTACCAGCAGCCCCTGCCTCTGCAGAGCTGCCGCCAGCTGGCTGCTCTTGCCGCCGGGCGCAGCACACATGTCCAGCACCTTCATGCCGGGCTGCACATCCAGCAGCGCCGCCGGAGCGCTGGCCGAGGGCTCCTGGGAATAAAATGCCCCGCCATGGTGATAGGGATGGCGACCGGGCTTGAAGTCCGGCTCTTCCACCGCAAAGCCCTCGGCGCAGAAGGGCGACGGTTTCAGTGCAAATCCCGCCAGCCGGGCAAACTCTTCCGGCGTACAGCGCAGCCGGTTTACGGTCACGCCCCGGGCCGCTTCCTCGCTGGGGGCCGCGTAGTATTCCGCGTAGCGTTCGCCCAACAGGGCCCGCTCACGCTCTTCAAAATATTTTGCCTGCAATGCCATACCACCTTTGTATAATGGGTCTTGTTTGGGGTTACACTAGGAGCGAAGAGGCACAGCGGATAAGAAAACACGCCGGGCAAACGCCCCCGCTCCCTCTTCGGATTCGGAAAGGAGATCACAAACCATGGAAAACCGTAACGTAAAAACCTGCAGTACCCGCGGTGCCAAGAACAGCACCAAGAATGAGAGCACCAATGCAACCAGCAGCACTTCCAAAAACAGCAAGAGCACCGGTGCTTCCAACATGAAAACCGGCAAGTAACACCGGCAATTCCCCCGCCGGGCACACACCGGCAAACACAGCCCTGACAAAATACAGGGTGTGAAAAGGCTGAGACCCTCGGAACCAATCTTTCCTGTTCCGCCGGTCTCAGCCTTTGTTTGCGTTTTCCGGCAACGCTCTGCCGCTCTTCGGGGCAAAGCGTTCCAAGGAATGCCTTTTATTCCGGCTTTTCCACTGCCAGCGGGTCGTAGCCCTCCCACAAAAGGTCGAACAGTTCCTGAATGCGCTGGTTCTGGCCGGTGAGATACAGCCAGCCGAACAGCGCCTCAAAGCCGGTGGACGCCCGGTATTCCTGAGGGGTTGCGTGCTTGGCCACGGTGGCCTTACTGGCGTTCTTGCCCCGGCGCAGCACCGCCTGTTCGGCCTCGGTGAGCTGGTCCTCAATGGCAGCCAGCGCCCGGTTCTGGCCCTTGGCGGATACATATTTCACGCAGGCCGCGTGCAGCTTTCCGGGCACCAGGCGGGTGCGTTCCACCAGCCGCTGGCGAACCAGCAGTTCGAACACACCGTCGCCCACAAAAGCCAGATTCAAGGGAGACTGCTCCCGGATATCCACTTCCGGATTCGCTTCAAATAACATGGTTTTTGCCTCGTTTCATGCCGCGCGACGCGCGGCTCAGGTCAGAATGATACTGCCTTAGAAGATATAGTCAAACTGGTATTCGCCGATCTTGATGGTGTCTTCTTCCTCAACGCCCTGAGCTACCAGATCACGCAGAATGCCGCTTTCGTCCAGCTGACGCTGGAAGTACTGCAGGCTTTCGTAATCGTCCACATCGCTGCCTGCCAGGATGCGCTCCAGCCAGGGAGCAGTGATGGTAAACTCGTGGTCGGCGGTCTTTTCGATGGTATAGGTGCGCTCGTTGGGGTTCACCGCGTAAGGTACGAAGTCCGGCTCGAACACCTGCACCGGGGGCAGCTGCTGCAGCCGATCCCACACGATGCCGGGCAGGTTCTTCAGGCCCTGGTTGGTGGCGGCGGAGATGGGCATGAAGGTCAGGCCCTTGCTTTCCACATAGGACTTGAAGCTCTCGATCTGCTCTTCGGTGGCGATATCACACTTGTTGCCCAGCACGATCTGGGGCCGGGTGGCCAGTTCGGGGCTGAAGCTCTGCAGCTCGGTGTTGATCTTTTCGAAGTCCTCCACCGGGTCACGGCCCTCGCAGCCGGACACGTCCACCACATGCAGCAGCAGACGGCAGCGCTCCACATGGCGAAGGAAATCATGACCCAGACCGATGCCCTCGCTGGCGCCTTCGATCAGGCCGGGGATATCCGCGGCCACGAAGCTTTGCTCAGGGCCCACCTTCACCACGCCCAGCACCGGGCTCAGAGTGGTGAAATGATAGTTGGCGATCTTGGGTTTGGCCGCACTGATCACGCTGATCAGAGTGGATTTACCCACGTTGGGGAAGCCGATCAGGCCCACGTCCGCGATCAGCTTCAGCTCCAGGCGCACCTCGTACTCCTCGCCGGGCAGACCGGGCTTGGCGAACTTGGGAATCTGACGGGTGGGGCTGGCGAAATGGGTGTTGCCCCAGCCGCCCTTGCCACCCTTGGCCACAATTACCGGCTCGTCGCCGGAAATATCAGCCATCAGCAGACCACTGGCAGCATCGCGGATGAGGGTGCCGCGGGGCACCTTGATGACCAGATCCGGGGCGTTCTTGCCGGTGCAGCGCGAGCCGCTGCCATTCTCGCCCGGCTGGGCGGCGTACTTGCGCTTATAGCGAAAATCCATCAGGGTGGACAGGTTGTCGTCGGCCACAAAAACCACGTTTCCGCCACGGCCGCCGTCGCCGCCGTCCGGGCCGCCGGCCGCCACGAACTTTTCCCGATGGAAGCTCACAGCACCGTCGCCGCCTTTGCCTGCTTTGATGGTGATCTTCGCCACGTCTACAAACATCGACATTGTTTTTCTCCTTTTTTCATAATGGGAAATGGGGATGGGGCGTGCGGCAGCAGTATCATGCTGTCCCTGTGCCTTATTACCAGTATGCCCCGTTATAAACAAAAAGCCAGGCCCAATCAACAGGCCTGGCTTTTGAAAGATCTTACTGCTTAACGCTGACCTTCTTGCGGTCACGGCCCACGCGCTCGAAGCTTACGCGGCCGTCCACCAGAGCGAACAGGGTATCGTCGCTGCCGCGGCCCACGTTCTCACCGGGATGGATGTGGGTACCACGCTGACGAACCAGGATGTTGCCGGCCAGAACGAACTGACCGTCGGCGCGCTTAACGCCCAGACGCTTGGACTCAGAGTCACGACCGTTCTTAGTAGAACCTACGCCTTTCTTATGTGCCATAGTAGTTTACACCTCCGTTATTAGCCCTTGATGGCAGTGATCTCGACCTTAGTGTAGGGCTGACGATGGCCCATGCGGCGGGCGCTGCCCTTCTTAGGACGATAAGTGATGATGTTCAGCTTCTTGCCCTTGCCGTTCTTCACGACCTTGGCCTCGACGCTGGCGCCCTCAACAACGGGAGTGCCCACCTTAACGGAGCCCTCGTTGCCGACAGCCAGAACGGAGTCGAAGTTCACATTGGTGCCTTCAGCAACGTCCATCTTCTCTACGAAGATCACGTCGCCTTCCTGTACCCGGTACTGCTTGCCACCGGTAACAATGATAGCGTACATAGTGTTTTGCCTCTCTTATATAAGTCTCGCTGGACTAGTGGGCGGGTGATGTTGCACACCTCTTGGGCGCCCGAACCATGCGGCTATACTACTATACCACAACTTTTCGGGGAATGCAAGCCCTTTTTGGCCTTACAAAGCCATTTTTTAGATTCTTTCCGTTTTACCGGCCAGTCTGCCGCCGGGCGGCCTGGATGGTGTTCACCAGCAGCATGGCCCGGGTCATCAGGCCCACGCCGCCGGGCACCGGGGTGATAAAGGAGGCCTTCTGCTCGGCAGCGGCAAAATCCACATCGCCGCACAGCTTGCCGTTCTCGTCCCGATTGATGCCCACATCGATGACCACCGCGCCGGGTTTCACCATATCGCCGGTGACAAATTTCGCCTTTCCGATGGCTGCCACCAGAATATCCGCTTCGGCGCACAGCTGGGCCAGATTCTCGGTTTTTGAGTGGCAGATGGTCACAGTGGCATTCTCCCGCAGCAGCAGCATGGCTGCAGGCTTGCCCACGATGTTGCTGCGGCCCAGCACCACCGCCCGCTTGCCTGCGATGGGCATGCCGGTGCTTTTCAGCATTTCGATACAGCCCGCCGGGGTGCAGGGCAAAAAGCACTCTTCCCCGATCATCATCCGGCCCACGTTCACCGGCGAAAAACCGTCCACATCCTTTTCGGGAGGGATAGCAGCAATCACTGCCTGCTCGTCGATCTGAGCGGGCAGAGGCAGTTGAACCAAGATACCATGAACACTCCTGTCCTCTGCCAGCTGTTTCAGCTGTTCCAGCAGCTGATCCTGCGTTGTGTCGGCAGGAAGGTGGAGCATTCGGCTCTCGATTCCACATTCACGGCAGTCTGATTCCTTGCCCCGCACATAGACGGCGCTGGCCGGGTCGTCGCCCACCAGAACCACCGCCAGACAGGGGTTCACTCCCCCGGCCTTCAACTCCTCTACCTGACTGCTTACCCGCTGTTTGATGCGGGCGGCCAGCTCTTTGCCGCTGATGATCTGCGCCATGGCTTCCTCCTTATTCCACGGACAGAACTGCCCGTCTGCGTTTATTTTTCATCCAGCCCCTGCGTGAGCGAACTGTTCGTGACCGCACGCTCCTCCGGGTCTACCGGCAGCTGCGCAAAGCGGGCGTTTTCCTGCCGCACGCTTTCCTGCATTCCGGCATCCATCTCTGCCTGCTCCAGCTTCTGACGGATCAGAGAATCCCAGTCAAACAACTGCTGTTCCTTCTGCGCCTGTGCAAACTCTTTGTGAGAAGCGCTGGCGGGCAGCTGACGCTGCATTTCCTCCAGACTCACGCTCTGGCCCAGAGCATCCAGTTTGTCGACCCAGTTTTCCCGGGCATTCTGGAATTTCTTTTCCGCCGTCGTGCTCAGCGGCAGATCCACCATCAGCTCCCGTTTGCCGATCTTGCGGCGGATCACCACAATGGCGACTACTGCCACCACCACGCTGATCAGAGCGACCAGCTGGCTGACCCGCAGATTCACACCCGGCAGCAACAGGCTGTCGGTACGCAGGCCCTCGATCCAGAACCGGCCCGCACCGTACCACGCGGCATACATCAGCGCGATCTCACCGTTGAAACGGCGTTTTTTCATGTAGGCCCACAGGGCGAAGAAGCCCACCGCGCACCAGATACTCTCATACAGGAAGGTGGGGTGCACCGGCATGCCGGGATCCACAATCACGCCTTCCTGGGCCAGCGTAGCCTGCCAGCTGCTCAGATAGTTGGCAGTGGCCTGACTATACATGCCCCAGGGCAGGCTGGTGTTGGTGCCAAAGGCCTCCTGATTCACAAAGTTGCCCCAGCGGCCGATGGACTGCCCGATCAGAAAGCCCATGGCCACCAGATCAAAGGTGGCGGGAATGGACAGCTTGCGCCATTTGCAGGCAAGGCCGCCAAACACCGCCGCGCCGATTACGCCACCGTAGATGGCAAGGCCGCCCTGACGGATGTCGATCATATCGGTAAAGCTCTCATAGGGTACCGGAGAAAAGATCACATAGTAGGCCCGGGCGCAGATCACCGCGCACACACTGCCCACCAGTACCACGTCTACAAGGCGGTCGGCATCAATACCGAAATCCACCGCATAGTGGAAGGCAAACACCAGCGCCAGCAGAAAACCGGTGGCAATCAGCACGCCGTACCAGTAAACGTCCAGCCCGCCAATGGTAAACGCCACCCGATTGATATTGAATTCCAGCCCCAGACCTGGGAATTGCACCAGATTCGTCATGCGTTCTCCTCCTGCTTGGGCCAGATGATGACGGTGGAAGAGCGTTCCGGGCGCAGCATGGTCTGCAGCGCCTCGTCCACTTCCTGCCGCGTCACGCTGGCCAGCGCCTCAATCTCCTCGGTCAGGCTGCGCTTACGGAAGAAGCTGCCGGCCAGAGCGGTGGCACTGTCCTCAATGTTTTCCAGATCCTGCAGCATCTCGCCATAGGACTGGTTCTTGCACAGGGTGAACAGCTCCTCGTCCACGCCCTCCTTGCGCAGCCGCTCGATTTCCTCCAGCAGCATGCCGCGCACCTTTTCCGGCTGCTCGGTCTCACCGGTGAAAAGGAAGCAGCAGCAACCGTCCAGCACAAGGAACTCGCCGCCGAAGCCCGGGTTCACCAGGCCCTGATCGTAAAGGGTTCGGTAGAACCTGGTCATGCCGCCGCACACCAGCTCGGTGAGCATATCGCAGATGATCTCGGCCCTGGCGCCTTCCACCGGGGCCTCCTTGAAACCCACCCCCAGGCAGGGCTTGGCCAGCTGCATGGAAAATTCCAGCCGCTCTCTGGCAACACTTTCCGATTCCTGAGGTTGAATCCGCTTCACCGTGGCAGGCTTTGCGGGCAGCTTGGCCCGCTTGCAGGCGGCCAGTACCTGCTCGGTGGTAATGTTGCCCGCCACCGCCAGAACCATGTTGCCCGGGTTGTAGAAGCCCCTGCAGCAGTCGTACAGCATTTCCGGGGTGATCTGCGCAATGCTCTCCACGGTACCGGCAATGTCGTTGCGGATGGGATGGTTGTGATACAAACAGCCAAACAGGCCGGTCATGATTCGCCAGTCCGGGCTGTCGTCGTACATTTTGATTTCCTGGCCAATGATTCCCTGCTCCTTCTGGATGGTCTCTCTGGTGAAGTAGGGCTCGTTTACCATGCTCAGCAGGATATCCAGGCTCTCGTCCACCTGCTGAGTGGCAGTGAACAGATAGCAGGTTTTGTCGAAGCTGGTGTAGGCGTTGGCTGCCGCGCCGGTTTTGGCAAACTTGGCAAAGGCGTCGCCGTCCTCGCTCTCGAACATTTTATGCTCCAGGAAATGGGCCACACCCGCGGGCAGACTCACCCGGCGGCCATCCACCTCAAATTCCAGATCGATGGAGCCAAAGCGGGTGCCGTAAATTGCGTGCACGCCGCTGTATCCGGGCATGGGCCGCACCAGAACGGTCAGGCCGTTTTCCAGCACCACCGATTCACAGGCCACGGCGGCGCGCACCGCCTGCATGGGTTCATTCTGCATGGCTGGGCTCCTCCTTTTTGGTCACAAGATAGCTCACCGAGTAGCGGAACCCGGAAAGAATGGCGCGCACATCCTCGGCGGTCACCTCATTCAGCTGGCGGGCGGCCTGCTCGGGGGTATTCACATTGCCGCCCCGCAGGATCTCGTTGTAATACCAGTTTTCCAATCCGGCCAGGCTGTCGCCCACACTGTTCAGGCCGGACAGAATGCCCCGGCGGCTGTTTTCCAGCTCTTCTTCGGTGATGGGGCCGTTCACCAGATCATTCAGCTCCTTCAGGATGGCCTGCTCCGCCTTTTCGGCGTTGGCAGGCTCCACGCCGCTGTCCACCATCATGAAGGCGGTGGGCGAAGCGAAGCGGCTGGCGCAATAGTAGCAAAGGCTCTGCTTCTCCCGCACATTCAGGAACAGACGGCTGGTGGCGGAACCGCCGAACACGCTCATGGCCAGCCGGAAGGCATTCAGCTGCTCTGGCTTTGCGCACTGGTTCCAGGTGAACAGCATGCACAGCTTGGCCTGTACCAGATCCATCTCCTCCCGGAAATGCTCCACCGGCTGCGCGGGCATGAACAGATAATTATCCAGCTGAGCCGGCTCACGCTGCACTCCGGCCAGCTTTTCCAGCGTCATGCGGCGTACCACATCCTCGTCCGCGCCCAGGCAGATCACGTCCAGCTGAGCGGTACGCAGCATCTCCTGGTAGGCGGCGGTCAGGCTCTCGCAGGTGACAGAGGGCAGATCCGCCAGATAGCCGTCCCGCTCGATGCCCGCGGGGGAATCGCCAAAGAATTTGCGCCGGGCCTGCCGCACGCAGTACAGGCGCTTGTCGTTGATCTCGCTTTCCAGCTGGCGGGCCAGAGTGGTCTTTTCAATTTCCACTGCCTCGCGGCTGAAGCAGCCGTTTTCAAAGTAGGGATCAAAGGCCACGCCGAACACAATGGCCGCGTATTCAGCGGTGAGGGCCTCGCCGTTCAGGGCAAACCGATCCTTGATGCCGGTGATGGAGACACTGAGCACCCGGCTGGCGCCCTGCATGCTGGTTTCCACCGAGAGGGCCGCGCCATACAGGCGGGCCAGCTTTCGGGTCAGCTGGGTCATATCCGGGCAGGCGGCATAGCCCCGATCCATCACCAGGGGCAGAAGAGCCTGATCGGTAGCCTTTTCCCGGCTGGCGGGAAACCGGAAATGCAGCGAGATCCGGCAGCGGTTGAATTTATCCGCCGGGATGCAGTTCAGATGCACCCCAGACGCAAGGCATTCGCGTTGTAACATCGGTACTCCTTCGTTTCGAGGAACAAAAGCTGCGGCCCGCCTTCTCAGGCCTGACGCAGGTTTTCGTCCAGATATTCTTCCAGGCACAGACCGCTGGCGGTGATGGCTTTTGCATTTTCCACACCCACATAGCGGTAGTGCCAGGGCTCATAAATAATGCCGGTAATGGCCTGTTTGTTCTCCGGATACCGGAGAATAAAGCCATATTCCGGCGCATGCTCGAACAGCCACTTTGCGGCGTCTGTTTTGCCGAAAGCTTCGTCCAGATTCTGATGCTTCGGGGTCACAATATCGGCGGCAAGGCCGGAGTTATGCTCGGAATAACCGGGAACAGCCACCACAGTTTTGGCCTGATTATAGGCTTCCTCTTCCGTGCTGCCCTTATCCAGCCATTTCTGCTTTTCCGCATCAAACAGGCTCTGCTGATATTCCACGGTGCGGTAGCCGGAACAGAGCATCAGGTCGATTTCCTCTGCCGCCGCGGCGTTTTTCATGTTGATGAAGGCATCGGCCGCCACGGTGGCAAGCTCCTTGCCGGTGGATTCATCAGCCACCTTCGCCTCCAGTGTGTCCTCCCAGCCATCCGGCAGCTTCACGTTGTTATTCACCAGTGTGAGCAGCCAGTCAGCATCGCCGCCACCAGTGGTGGCGGCGGTGCCGGTGGCGGAAGCCGAATCGGAGGTGCTGGCAGAAGCAGAGTCCGGGCTGCTGGCAGAGCCGGATTCCGAACCGCTGGCAGGCTCCGAAGTCGAATCGCCGCTGGCGGAAATGCTGGTGGAGCTGCCGATGGAGGTGGAACCGCTGGAAGAGTCCTTGTCCTTGGTGAACAGGCCCACCAGCTTGACCATACCAAACACGATCAGCGCCAGAAGCGCCAGGCAGAGAATCGCAAAAATGATTCGATTCCGGCGGATCTCCTTCTTGCGCCGTGCGCGGGCAGCAGCCCGGCGGCGGCGTTCGGCTTCGCTCATTTCACGGGGCGGATAACTTGGCATTTGGTGCAACACTCCTTAACTGTGAGGTTATGAACGGGGGCGCCTGAGCGCCCGGGCTTCCATTTTTCGATCGCGGTTTGCAAAACCTGTTTCATAGTTTCATATTATACACGTTTTTACCCATACTGTAAACGTGCAAAGCCGCAAAGAAACTGTGAACGAATCGCCCGCAAACCCAAAAACGCCCCTTTGCATCCGTTCGGCTCTGCAAAGGGGCGCTGCATAAAAGTTTAGTGGATGAAGGCGTCGTGGATGGCCGCCACAGCGCGGTCGGCGTCCGCCTTGTCGATGATGACGCTGATCTTGATTTCGCTGGTGGAGATCATGCGGATGTTCACGTTGGCCTCAAACAGAGCCTCGAACATGCGGCTGGCAACGCCGGGGTTGCTCTTCATGCCGCCGCCCACCACGCTGACCTTGGCGCAGTCGGTGTCCACGGTGATATCCTTGCCGCCAAAGCGGTGCTGATTTTCCTTCAGTACCCGCAGCGCGGTGTCTGCGTCGCTCAGAGGCACGGTGAAGGTCAGGTCCTTATCACCCCCACGGCCGGTGCCCTGCAGGATAATGTCCACATTGATATTCTTCTGCGCCAGCACACCGAATACCTTGAACGAGGTACCGGGTACATCCGGCACATTCAGGATAGTGAGAACGGCCACGTCGGTGTCCTTGGCCACACCCTTGATCAGCATACCTTCCATATCGCTAGTAACCTCCTTAACAACTGTGCCGGGCACAGGATTCAGGCTGGAGAGCACTTCCAGCTCCACGCCGTATTTTTTTGCAAGCTCCACGCTGCGGTTGTTCAGCACCTGCGCGCCGGCGCCGGCCAGCTCCAGCATCTCATCGAAGGTGATTTCGTCCAGACGCTTTGCGCGGGGAATAAACCGGGGATCGGCGGTATAAACGCCTTCCACATCGGTAAAGATCTGGCAGCGGTCTGCATGCAGAGCAGCCGCCAGCGCCACAGCACTGGTATCGCTGCCGCCGCGGCCCAGGGTGGTAATATCCTCCATACGGTTCAACCCCTGGAATCCGGCCACGACCACCACGCGGTTGCGGGCCAGCTCACTTTCCACCCGCTCGCTGTCCAGCCGGCGGATGCGGGCTTTGGTGTAGGCCCGGTCGGTATGGAAGCCCGCCTGCCAGCCGGTCAGGCTGATGGCAGGCACACCCAGCTCGCTCAGGGCCATGGCCAGAAGCGAAATGGAGATCTGCTCACCGGTGGCCAGCAGCATATCCATCTCACGCTGAGAGGGATTGCTGGTAATTTCGGCGGCCTTCTGGATCAGGTCATCGGTGGTGTCGCCCTGGGCGGAAACCACCACCACTACCTCGTTGCCCGCGTTGCGGGTGTTTGCCACGATGCGGGCCACGTTGAAGATCCGATCCCGGTTTGCCACCGAGGTACCCCCGAATTTCTGCACGATCAACGCCATTGTTTCTCTCACTCCTCTATCCAAATGCGCACCGCTCGCAAAAAGAGCGGCCCGCCTGCACATATAATCTGCAAAATCCCGCTTTCCGGCAAAATCTCTGCTGAAAAGCGGCGCAGCACTTTACCATTCTACCACAGCGCCTGTGTTATCCGCAAGCATTCTGCGCAAAGAAAAGGCCATGGTTTCCGGCTGCTCCAGCAGTGCTTCCTCGGCTTTTTCAAAGAATTCGCAGTTATCCCGATGAACCACCGCCATGATGGTGGGGCCGGCGCCGGAAATATACACTGCATAAGCGCCCAGATCCCAGGCAATCTCGAATACCCGCTCGCCGCCGGGGATCAGAGGCAGTCGGTACTGCTGGTGCAGCGCATCCTTGGTGGCCACCCGCAGCAGCTCATAATCACCGTCGCAGAAAGCCGCGGTGGCCAGCGCCGCGCGGGACAGATTGTACACCGCGTCCCGCCGATCCACGGTTTTGGGCAGCGCCGCACGGGCCTTTTCGGTAAGCAGCTTGAAATTGGGAATGAAGGCCGCGAAGGCCAGCTCTTCGTTGATCTCCTTACGGGCGGTGAACACCTGACCCTCGTCGAACACGCTGCTCACAAAGCCGCCCAGCATGGCGGGAGCCACGTTGTCCGGATGGCCCTCGATGGAGGTGGCCAGCGTGAGCATCTGCCGCTTGGTGAGCGGGTTGCCCAGCAGAGCATTTGCGCCCAGAATACCCGCCACAATGCAGGCAGAGCTGGAACCCAGACCCCGAGCCATTGGGATGGGGTTTTCCTGCCGGATGCGCAGGCCCTTGATGGGCTTACCCAGCTGTTCATACACCGCCTTGGCCGAGCGGTAGATCAGGTTGGAGGTGCCTGTGGGCACCAGCGAACCGTCGCTGGCCATGATGTCCAGCTTATCCCACTCCTCCATGGTCACCGTGTTGTGAAGCGAAAGTGCAAGGCCCAGCGCATCAAAACCGGCGCCCACATTGGCGCTGGTGGCCGGGACAAGAATCTTGACTGCCATACTGCCTTTTCCTCCTTACTGCTCCAGTCGGCGCAGCTCCATCTGCACGCTGCCGCCCAGAGCCTTGACCTGACGGGCCGCCTCATAGAGCTTCTTCGGGGTAATGTTCTCGGCCAGATAGGCGGCCTGACCGCCATCGTCCGCCACAAGTTCGCCGGCGCCATACAGACCAGGCAGCATGGAGGCCGCAAGCCCCTTTACCCGCACATAATATGTGGCCGGTTCGCCGCTGGTGAGCGGAGCAGGCAGCTCGGGAGAGGGCTCCCAGAAAATACTGGTATGCACCGCCGCCCCCTGCTGAGCGGCCAGAGCCAGATCGGCAACAATGGCGCTGGCGGTAGGTAATTTGCCCGCACCGCGGCCATAGAAAAACACATTGCCCACCATGTCGCCCCGCACCAGCACGCCGTTGAACACATCCTCCACACCGGCCAGCTGATTTTCCAGCGGCACCAGCATGGGCTCCACGCCCACCGCCGGGCCCGCTTCGGTCTGCCGTGCCCAGGCGATCAGCTTCACCGCACAGCCCAGCCGGGCGGCGGCGCGCAGATCAAAGGGCTCCAGCCCCCGGATGCCCCGGGCGGGAATGTTCTGGGTGTGGACCTGCTTGCCGAAGGCAAGGCTGGCCAGAATGGCGATCTTGCGGCAGGCGTCCGGACCGTCCACGTCATCCGAGGGGTCCTTGGTCTCGGCGTAGCCCAGCTGCTGGGCCTCCTTGAGCGCGGCGGCAAAATCCATGTTCTCCCGGCTCATGCGGGTGAGCATGTAGTTGGTGGTGCCGTTCACGATGCCGTAAACCTCTTCCACCTGGTTGGCCAGCAGGCTCTGGCACATGGGAGTGATCAGCGGCATGCCGCCGCCCACACTGGCCTCAAACAGGAAGGCCACGCCCTTCTCTTTTGCCAGAGCCAGCAGCTCGGCACCGTGGGTGGCCACCAGCTCCTTATTGCTGGTCACCACGCTGCGGCCGCTGGCAAGCAGCGCCTTCACATAAGGATATGCAGCCTTCACGCCACCGATGGCCTCTGCTGCCATGGTAATTTCCGGATCATTCAGAATATCGTCGATGCTGCTGGTGAACAGCTCCGGGTTTTCGGTAACCTCCAGCACCAGGATCCGCTTGACCCGAATTTCCTGACCTGCCCGTCGGGCAATGAGTTCGGCATTTTTCTGCAGCACATCCCACACGCCGCTGCCCACGGTACCGAAGCCCAGGATCGCAATGTTGATCATAAATCCTCCCCGCCCGACGCACAGAGCCTGCCGGGCACTTGTGATGAAAATGGAAAAACGGCCATTGGCCGTTTTTGAAAGCGTTACACGCCCTGATGTACCTCGACCACAGCACGCTGCTGCGCCAGCTGGGCCAGCATCTCCTCAATGCTCACCCGAAGGGTATCGGTGCGGACGGTGACCTCAAGCTTGGCCGCGCCATTTTCCGGAGTGGCCTGATTGATGGTAACCACGCTGCCGCCTGCTGCGGAAATCCCGCCCAGGAGCGCCTGCAATGCGCCGGTTTCATCCAGCAGGGTAGCCAGCACAGTGATGATCTGCTGGGTGCTGCGGGCATCGAAAATACAATCCTTATATTTATAGAACGCACTGCGGGAAAGATCCACCGCCCGGGTTGCCGCCGAGATGTTGCGGGCTTCGCCGCTGGCGAGCAGCTCCTTTGCCTTGAGAACCTTCAGGAACACCTCGGGCAGGACCGCTGCGTCCACCATCAGAAAATGCCGTTTCATGCTGTTTTGTACACCCCTTGAACACATTTGTTTTTACGCATGTGTATAGTGTACCACTTTAGCGTATCAAAACGCAAGATGCTGTTTTAATTTTGTGAAAACCCGCACATTTCTCACCCGCGTTCTATTTTGTATGCACAGAATGCACAAAAAAGCCCGCTGTGCGTTCACGGCGCACAACGGGCTTTTAAAATCAGGGGTTACGGATGCATGGGGCAAATGCCGGGCATATTATCCTCGGTATAGTAACCGGTCTGCCGGTTGGGGCAGTTGGGGCCCGCCAGCTCGCCGCTGTCCACACAGAAGGCGGCGGTCTTCACATCCTCGCTCACCGGGAACTGCTTGACCTCCAGGCCCTCCTGCACGGTTTCCATATAGGCCTTCCAGACCTTCTGAATAGCTGTGGCCTTTCCAGCGCCCGCCTTGCTCATGTCGTAGGGCTTATCGTAACCCCACCACATGCTGGTCACGTAATAGGGAGTCAGACCCATGAAGGTATAGTCCTTGTTGTCGGTGGTGGTACCGGTCTTGGCGGCAGCTTCCATCTCGCCGCTGGGCTTCATGCCGCTGGCGGTACCGCCGGACTTCAGAACCCCCTGCAGCAGCCGGTTCATGATCATGGCGGTGCTCTCCTTGATGGCCTGGGTGTGCACCACATTGATCTCGTTGTCGATCAGCACCTCGCCGGTGGTGGCGTACTCCACGCGGGTGTACAGGTGCGGGGTCACATACTCGCCGCCGTTGCCGAACATCTGATAAGCTGCGGCCAATTCGATGGGAGTGGCGCCGCCGTGCTGACTGCCCAGCACCAGGGGAGCAAGATCCATATCTTCTTTCTCATCCAAATGACCCATACCAACAGTATCCTTGGCAAAATTGAACATGGACTCCACACCCACCATCTGGCCCACCTGCACCGCGATAGTATTCAGGGACTGGGCAATGGCGTAGTTCACATTCACAGTGCGTTCACCATGTCCGGTAGTAGTGACATAGTTCAGCGGCCAGTCACGCCAGATGCCGGGATTTGACAGCACCTCAGGCGAATCATTTTCATACATTTTATCCTTGTACTGAGGGTAGCTGCTCTCATATTTTTCCTGCAAAGCCTTACCCACACCAATGTCCACAAGGTTAGTGGAATAATTAATCCAACCCATGTCGATGCCCAGAGAATAGGCTGCGATGGGCTTCATGGTAGAACCGGTCTGTCGTGCCACATTGGCCCGGTTCAGGCTCAAGTCGGTGGTCTTTTCACCCAGACCGCCCACCAGCGCCTTGATCTCGCCTTCGTAGTTCATGGTCACCATGGCTACCTGGCTGTGAACGGTCTTATAGTAGTAGACCTTGCCGTCCTTGTCGGTCTTGGTTTTCAGGGTGCCGTCCTCGTTGTAAACGACGCCCTCTTCCTTGGCCAGATCCTCTTCGGTCTTGTTGCCCAGTTCGAATTCCTCTTCCCGTTCCATCCAGGGAATGCTCTCGTCCTCGTTGAGCAGCATCTTCTCCATCTCTTCCTGCAGATAGGGATCCACAGTGGCGTAGATGCGCAGACCGCCGTTGAAGATCTCGTTCTCTGCCTCAGCCTCGGTCCAGCCCAGCTCGTCCACCAGCTGCTGCTTCAGCGCGGTGTAAACCGCATCGCTGAAATAGGAGCGAACGCCGGTGCTGGTGGAGCTGTCAGTATCCGTCTCGGCCAGAGTCAGGGGCGAATTCACCGCCTCATTATACTCTTCCTCGGTCAGATGGCCCTGCTCGTACATGTTTTCCAGCATCACATTACGGCGCTGCAGATGCTCTTCCGGGTTTTTGTAGGGATTGTAGGTATTGGGGCTCTTGGTGATCGCCGCAATGCTGGCGCACTCGGCGGCCGTCAGCTCGCTCAGATCGTCCTTGCCAAAGTACTGGATGGCACCTGCCTTTACGCCGGCAGTGTTGCCGGTGAGGCTGATGGTATTCAGATAGGTCTCCAGAATCGTGTCCTTATTGTATCGGTTGTCCAGACCCCAGGCGCGGAAGATCTCACGCACCTTGCGCATGGCGTCCTGCTCATCGTCGCCGGTAAGGTTCTTGATGAGCTGCTGCTCCAGGGTGGACGCACCCTGCCGGCTGCCAAACAGCTTGATGGGGGTGTACTCATTGATGGCCGCGGCGATGGTACGCTTGAAGCTCACGCCGTGGTGCTCGTAGAAGTCCTTATCCTCGGTGCAGATAAAGGCCCACTTCAGATACGGGCTGGACTCGATCTCGCTCAGCTCGGCCCACTCACGGTTATTGGTGCGGTAGAAATCCTCGTATTCCACCCACTCGCCGGTCTCATGGTCCTGCGCCATGATCCAGGTGGTCTGGGCCAGCTTGACCTCGGTCAGGTTCAGATTGTCGTCAGCAGTGGCTTCCACCAGATACAGGCTCAGTGCCACAGCCACCACGCTGGCAACCATCACACCCAGGCAGATGCATACAGCGATAAACCGGAACAAACCGCCGAAGAAACGGCGCACACTACTCTTTTTCTTTTTGGGGGTATGTCCGCCGGAACGGGGCGCACCGGAAGAGCCCTGCCCGCCGCTTCTCGGCGCACCGGTGCTGCGCTGGGCGCCGGCCGCCGCACTGCGGTTGACCGTGCGCTGCGTACCCGCACCGGGCGTGCGGTTTACCCGGCGGGGTGCACTCTGGCCACTCTGGCTGTTCTGCGGGCGCCGGATATTGCGGTGTTCGTTGTTTTCGATGGGGACCGCCTCCTTTGCGGAAATGATTCATTGTTTTATTTCAGGCATCGCCGCAGGGTGTTTTTGCCCCGGGCAGCCCTGCCAAAAAACGCCGAAGCCGCTTTTTCAGCAAAGCCGGGCAGACCCTGAAAGCCGTTTTCAGAAGGCTTTCACATTCAGGCCCTACCCTGCCTATTTTGATATTATACCACAACTGCCTGCCGCAAGTACAGCAAAAACCGAATTTCACATCTGTCCGTTTGAAACCGCCCTGTTCGGGCCATACTGTTTTCAAAGAGGTGAATCACTATGCCGAAAGTATGGATCTATCTTCTTGCTCTGCTTTGTGCGCTGGGGCTTGCTGCCAGCGTGGCTGTGTTTACGCTGCGCCCCTTCGAGGCAGAAGCACCCGAAAGCAGCTATACCCTGCGGGACTGGCACGGCAGGCTGGCCCTGTTCGAATCCGGTGAAGCAAAGCAGCCGGTGGAGGTGTACGATGTTTATACCCACCTGCTGCCGGAAAACGATGTGCTGAGCCTGCAGGCGGGCATCCCGCTGGAAAACCGTGAACAGCTGCAGCGCCTTTTGGAGGATTTTGGCCTGTGACGCGTTGCGTGCCGCCGGGGTTTATAGTATAATCAAACTGAATGTGACGGGCCCCGCTTGCGCCCGTGGCTTTGACCGCCGCTTTCCGGCAGGTCATGATTTGTGCAAGGAGGAATTTTGCCGTGAACTGTTTTGATTATCCTCTGGACCCGGCCTATTTGCTGCAGAAAAAGCGCAGCCTCAAGCGCCAGCTGCTGGAGAAACAGGGTCTGATTGAGAAAAAGGTCGCCATTATGAGCGGCAGCACCATTGGCGAGATCAAAAATATTCTGGAACTGTTTTTGCTGGAAAACGGTATCAAGCCCACCTTCCACGAGGGTGCCTATGCCCTGTTCTATGAAAATCTGGTATTTGACGACGGCTCGCTGAAGGAGTTCGCCCCGGATGTGATCTATATCCACACCAGCGTGCGCAACATCAAGCTCTGGCCGGACATTTCCGACGAGCCCGCCCGTGTGGAGGAAAAGCTGAACGCGGAATACAGCCGCTTCGAGCAGGCCATCCGCGCTGCGCTGGCTTTCGGCTGCCCGGTCATTGCCAACAACTTCGATCTGCCGGTTTACCGGGTGATGGGCAACCGGGAGGGCGTGGACTGCCACGGCCGGGTACGTTTCGTGCGTCAGCTGAACGAAAAGCTGGCTTCCCTGGCCGAAGGCACTCCGAACCTTTACCTGAACGATCTGGCTTACCTGCAGGCGGTACACGGCATGGACGCCTTCAGCAGCCAGACTGCCTGGTACGCCTACAAGTACGCGGTGAGCATCGACTGCATCCCCTACCTGTGCCAGAGCGTGGCCAACATCATCAAGAGCCTGCTGGGCAAGAACAAAAAGGCCCTGGCGCTGGATCTGGACAACACCCTGTGGGGCGGCATCATCGGTGACGACGGCCCCGAGGGTATCGTGATGGGCAACGAAACCCCCGCCGGCATGGCCTACGCGGAGTTCCAGAGCTACTTAAAGGAGCTGTCCAAGCTGGGCATCCTGTTGAACGTGTGCAGCAAGAACGAGGAGAAGATCGCCCTGACCGGCTTCGAGCGGGCAGACACCGTGCTCAAGCGGGACGATTTCCTCTGCTTCAAGGCCAACTGGGAACCCAAGAGCCGGAACATCGCGGCCATGGCCCAGGAGATCAACATCCTGCCTGAGAGCTTCGTGTTTGTGGACGACAACCCCGCCGAGCGGGAAATCGTGCGCCAGGAGCTGCCCGGCGTGACCGTGCCCGAGCTGGGCGCACCGGAGGAGTACATCGCAGCCATCGACCGCAGCGGCTACTTCGAGGTGACCACCCTCTCGGCCGACGACAAGAAGCGGGCCAGCATGTACAAGCAGAATCTGGAGCGAGTCCAGCTGGAGCAGAGCTTTGGCGATTACAACGACTATCTGAAGAGTCTGGAGATGCACTGCGAAATCGGTGCCTTTGACGAGCCCCACGCCGAGCGCATCACCCAGCTGATCAACAAGACCAACCAGTTCAACCTGACCACCCGCCGCTACACCGCCGCCGAAATCGAGAGCATTATGACCGATCCGGGCTACATCACCCTGTACGGCCGCCTGGTGGACAAATTCGGTGACAACGGTCTGGTCACCGCCATGATCGGCCACATCGAGGGCAACGTGCTGGATATGAACCTGTGGATCATGAGCTGCCGCACCTTCAAGCGCCGGCTGGAGCACGCCATGTTCGATGAGATGGTGCGCCGCGCCGCCGCAGCCGGTGTGGAAAAGATCGTGGGCCATTACTACCCCACCGCAAAAAATTTGCTCGTTCGCGATTTTTATGCTACAATCGGTTTTGAACAAACCGCCCAGGACGACCAGGGCAACCTGACCTTCGAATTCACCGGCTTTGCAGGCTACGAGCCCCAGTGCGGTGTGATGGAGATCGAGATCGTTTAAAAAGGAGTTTTTCAAATGGATAAGCAGAGCATTTTTGACGCCGTACAGCAGATCTTCCGCGACAACTTCGACGACGAGGAGCTGGTGATCACCCGCGAGACCTGCGCCGACGACATCGAGGATTGGGACAGCCTGGAGCAGATCAACCTGCTCACCGCCATGGAGAAGAAGTTCGGCCTGAAGTTCAAGCTGGACGACGTGCGCGGCCTGGAGAACGTGGGCGACCTGCTGGATCTGATCGAGCGTCTGACCGCGTAAACAATCGCAAAAAGGGGCTGGGCTGCGGGCCCGGCCCCTTTTCTGTTTGAGCCCTTTTCAAAGGAGGACATATCCATTATGAACAGCTACACTCTGGCGGACATCACCCCCGGTATGACCGAGAGCTTCACCGTGACCGTGACCGCCGAAATGATGGATGCTTTTTATGCCATCACCGGCGACAACAGCCCCATCCACATGAGCGAAGAATACGCCGCCGGGCGCGGCTTTCCCGGCCGGGTGGTTTATGGCATGCTGGGCGCCAGCTTCTTTTCCACGCTGGCGGGTGTTTACCTGCCCGGTGAACACTGCCTGCTGCACAGTGTGGAATCCAAATTCGCCAAGCCCATCTTCATCGGCGACACCCTGACCATCACCGGCAAGGTAGACGAGGTGAACGAGGTATTCGGCGAAATCACCATCAAGGCAACCATCACCAATCAGGACGGCAAAAAAGTGACCCGCGGCGTCATCAAGGCGGGCGTGGCAAAATAAGGAGGACTTTATGGGCAATGTATATCTGATCACCGGCGCTTCCAGCGATGTGGGCTGCGCGCTGATCGAGCGGCTGTATCAGGAGGACGATCTGTTCATCGCCCAGGGTGCGGGCGATCTGAAGGGGCTGGCCGACCTGTGCAAGGCGCACCCCGGCGCCATCCGCACCTACGATGTGGATCTGACCAATGAGGCGGCGCTGTGCGCCTTCATTGAGGACGTGCAGAAGAACTGCCCCGCCCCCACCCATTTTGTGCATCTGCCCGCCCTGCGGGTGGTGAATACCAAATTCAAGAAGTTCGACGAGGATCGTTTCGAGCTGGACCTGTCGGTGCAGGTGCGCAGCGCGGTGGCCCTGTGCAAGGCCTTCGTGCCCGCCATGGCCAAGGCCAGAAAGGGCCGGGTTCTGTTCATGCTCACCAGCTATCTGCTGGGTATGCCTCCCAAGAACACCGCCGCCTATGTGATGGCCAAAAGTGCTCTGGCCGGTCTGGCCAAAAGCCTGGCCGCAGACTACGCCAGCTTCGGCGTAACCGTGAACTGCGTGGCCCCCAGCATGATGGAGACCAAGTTCCTGGCCGAGACCAGCGACCTGATCGTACAGGCCAGCGCCGAGGCCAACCCCATGGGCCGCAATGCCCGCCCCAGCGACGTGGTGCCCGCCATGGCCTTCCTGCTCAGCGATGAGGCCGGCTTTATCACCGGCGTAACGTTGCCCATCACCGGAGGCAGCGCCTTATGAGCGATTCTCTGACCCTGCGTCTGGCCCGGCCGGAGGAAGCCGACCGGGTGATCGCGTTCATCAACGAAAACTTCGACTGGAAGCTGCCGCTGGTGAACCTGCCGGAATATTTTGATTTTTACTACCGCAGCGGCGATGCCCTGCAATATGCGCTGGCCGAGGAAAACGGCGAGCTGCTGGCGGTGGCCGGATACATCCGGGCCAACGAATCCCCCACCCCGGACATCTGGGTCTCGGTGTGGGTGGCAAAAAAGGGCCACAACGGCGTGGGGCTGGACCTGATGAACGCCATGCCCCGGCTTACCGGCGCTTCGGTGGTAGCCTGCAACAATATCCGCCCCAAAACCATGGCCTTTTACCGGTTTCTGGGCTGGCATGCAGACCGGGTGCCCCATTTTTACCGCCTTTCCGGTCAGGCGTCTTACACGCTGGCCCGTGTGGCAGACCCAACCGTGCTGCCTGTCAGCGGTGACCTGACGCTGGAACAGGTAAACAGCCCGGAACAGCTGGCTGAACTGGGCCTGCCCGAAACGCCCCATACCCCCAAAAAGGACCTGTGGTATCTGACCCGGCGGTATTTCTCCTTTCCCCATCTTACTTATGATGTGTACTGCGCCCGGGAGAATGGCGTCACGCTGGCCTATCTTGTGGCCCGCGTGGTGGACAGCGGCTGCGGCAAGGTACTGCGCGTCGTGGATTTCATAGGCCGGAATGAAACCCTTCCCCGGCTGGGCAAGGCCATTGATGATCTGCTCCATGCCGCCGGTGCAGAATATGCCGAGTGCTACTGCGCCGGCATTCCTGCCGAGATGTTTGCGGCGGCAGGCTTCTGCGAGCGGAAGGAGGGCAGCGAAAACATCCTGCCCAACTATCTGACCCCGCCCCTGTTTGAAAACACGGAATATTACTACTTCACCAGCTGCCTGGATCAGTTCGTGCTGTTCAAGGCAGACGGTGATCAGGACCGGCCCAATCTGACCGTGGACTGATTTTCCACAACAAAAAAGGCACCGTGACGGCGCGAATCGCGCATTCACGGTGCCTTTTTCTTATCATTTCCGGGAACACTTACGCCAGGCAACTCTTAGCCCAGGCTGCAGCAGCTTCCAGATCATCGGCGTTCGGATGTGCCAGTGCTGCGTCGAAGTTTTCGATAAGCATTTTGTAGCGGGCATTTTCCGGCTCCTTGGCCTGCATGGCCTCGTAACGGCTGCGCACCGCCTGAGGCATCCGGCCCTGACACATGAAGCTGCCGCCATACACCGCCCCGGCGGGCAGGTTCTCCCGCACGCGGGCCAGAATCTGATCGAAATACTGCTGGCTCTGGCCAAAACCGGCGGTGCCGAACAGATATACGGTCTTGCCATCTGCCTGCTTCAAAAGCTCCGCCACCTTTTCGTCGCAGCTGCCCTTATCGGTCCAGAAGCCCACGAACAGCACTTCCGCCTGCAGCGCCGCTGCATCCAGTGCGCCGCAATACACCAGCTCCCCGGCGGGAAGCTGCTTTTCAATTTCCTCAGCCAGCCGGCGAGTGTTGCCGGTGTTGCTGGAGTATACAATGGAATAACGCATAGCTATGTTTCTTTCCTGCACGATTGCAGATCGCCGCCACTGGGGCGGCTGTGGTGATTCATGATTCGATGTCAGCTTCCTTGCGGATGGCTTTGTGCACCGGCCCGGGAGCCGATTCCATGGGGGATTTGGGCATAGAAATTCCAGCCATTGCCTTCTGCAGCAACGCTTTCAGCTGCGTCACCTCTTCCGGGCTCATGCCTTCGGTGCGCTGTGCTTCCCACTGGTAAAACCACCGTCCGGCCTGCACAAAGGCATCCCGGCCCTGTTCGGTCAGTTCCAGAACCACCGCCCGCTTATCCTGCTGGGAACGGGTACGGGTCATGAAGCCCTGCTGCACCAGCTTTTCCACCGAACGGGTGGTGTGGCCGCTGTCCGCCCCGATTACCGAAGCCAGCTCTCCCGCCGAGCAGCCCGGATACCGCCCCACATACAACAAAAAGTAAAGCAGCCCCTGCGAAAGCCCCAGCTCCTTCAGCCGCTGGGCGCAGAACTGGATAAAATCCCCCCGCAGAAGATTGATATAGAACGCAAGTGTCTGTTCCATGTCCCGTCTCCATCCTCTTTTATTTTTCCTGACAAAATCAATTATATGAATTTATCTGCGTTTGTCAAGTATTTTACTCAAAAAAGAGGCGCTTTCCTCTGTTTTACAAGGAAAGCGCCTTTTTTGCTTTGCATTTGTGGCGACCGGAATCAATTCGCCCGGATGCCGCTCACGGTCTGGTCAATGATGCTGTCCATAATCTCGCGGGTCATGGAGCCCTGCAGATAACCGAACAGATTGCCGTCGCTGTCGATCATAAAGGTGGTGGGGAAGGCGGAGATGCCGTAGTCCATCAGCACATCGCCGGTGGCATCCATCAACACCGGATAGGTATAGCCGCCTTCCTCCAGAAAATCCGCAATGCCGTCCGCATCCAGCGTCTCCTGATTGAAGGGGTTGGCATCGCTCTTGGGGGCGGCCACGCCCAGAATGATCACATCGCCGGTATTTTCGCCGTGATCCAGATACAGCTGCTGGATGTCCGGCATTTCCTTTTTGCAGGGACCGCACCAGGTGGCCCAGAAGTTCAGGAATACGGTCTTGCCCTTATAGTCGGAAAGGGTATGTTCGTTGCCGTACTGGTCCACCAGAGTGAAGTCCGGCGCGGCAATCACCGGATATTCTTCCTCCTCCGGGCTGCTGGCTGCATTCTCCGGCTGGCTTGCCGCCTCGGACTCTGCCGGTTCACTGGTCGCCTGCGGCTGGCTCGCGGGCTGAGAATCGGGCTGGCTGCTGCTTACCACCTGGGACGAAGATGCCCCAGCGCCGGAAGTGCCCACTCCGGACAGATACCCGGTGAAGCTGTTCATCCAACCGGTGAACATCATCAGGCCCATCAGGATCAGCAGCACACCGCCTGCCTTGGCCGCATATTTGAGCCAGGAGGTGTGGCGGCGGAAGAAGGAAAGCACCTGACTGGTGAACAGGCCAACCGCCAGGAAGGGCAGCACAAAGCCCAGGGTGTACACACCGATGAGCAGAAAGCCCTGTGTCCGGGATGCGGAGGAACCGGCCATGACCAGCACACTGGTGAGAGCGGGGCCCACACAGGGAGTCCAGGCAAAGCTGAAGGTGAAGCCCAGAATCAGCGCAGTGAGCGGGTTCATGCTGAACCGGTTCAGGTCAAAGGGCAGGCGGTGCTCCTTTTGCAGAGCGTCCACCTGCAAAAAGCCCACCTGATACAGGCCCAACAGCATGATCAGAATACCGCCCAAGCGGGCGACCAGCGCCCGGTTTCCACTGAGCAGCTTGCCCAACGCCGTAAAGCCCAGCCCCAGCATGAAGAAGGCGAAGCTCACGCCCAGAATAAAGAACAGGGTGTTGCGCAGCGCAATACGGCGGCGCTGCTTATCAGTCAGGCTGGCACTGGCCGCGCCGCCTGCCAGATAGCCCAGATAGAGCGGCACCAGCGGCAGCACACAGGGCGAGAAAAAGCTGCACAATCCCTGCACAAACACCGTAAATACCGAAATACTGGTTTCCAGATTAAACCCCATAAACGAATGATCCTCCCATAATAAGAATTGGTATCAGTATAGCAAAATCATCTGATCTGCTACTGTGCCATAATCACAAACCGTATGAGCATTTTCCTTGTGCACACAAAAAGCGGCCCACCTGCCTGGGGCGGGACGAAGGGCGAAACCGCCGAAACGTCTCTCTCCAGGGCAGGCGAACCGCCCTGTTTTCAATTTCTTTTATGCCAGACTTACTTGGCAGCGCGGCGCTTGCCGACCTTTTTCAGGTTCGGCTTGGGCGCGGGCTTCGGGGCCTCCACGGGCTTCGCGGCTTCCGCAGCCTTCTTTTCCTCTGCGGCTTTCAGCGCCTTCTGTTCCTCGGCAGCCTTCAGGGCCTTTTGCTCCTCTGCCGCTTTCAGAACCTTCTGCTCTTCCGCTTCCTTCAGCGCTTTGGTCGCTTCGACCGCAGGCTCAGCATTTTTGCGGGTTGCGCGGGGCTTCTTCACCGCCGGAGCCTCTTCGGCCTTTTTCTCTGTGGTTTTCTTTGCCGCAGTCTTGCGAGCAGTGGTCTTTTTTGCAGGTTTGGTCTCTTCGGCAGGAGCAGCTTCGGTCTCAGGCTCAGCCTTCTTGCGGCTGGTCTTTTTGGGTTTCACTTCTTCCACAACCCACAGCTGGTTGTCGCCGTTCACATCCTGCCAGATCTGCAGGCGTGCGCCGTTATCCTGGCTCATGCCCACCACGTCCAGACACTTGCCGGACAGATTGGACTTGATCTTTACGCGGCCGTCGCCGGTATTCTCCAGAACCCACAGCTGGCTGGAGCCGCTGGTGCCTTCCCACTGGTGCAGCCAGGTGCCGTCCACTACACCGCCGGCAATCAGGTCAAGCATCTTGCCGGTGAAGCGGTTGCGGATACGATACACGCCTTCCCCGGCGCGCACGAACACCCACTGCTGCCACTCTTCGCCCGCGTAATCCCACAGCTGAATGGCTGCGCCGTTTTCGGTGTTAAAATCCGCCACTTCAACAACCTTGCCATTTGCACTTGCAATGGTGTAGAATTTATCAGGACTGATTACCGTTTGAACCGTCTTTTTCATGATGTTCGCTGCTCCTTCCTTATCTGAAACCTCAAACCAAGCCAGCCGTACGACCCTCTCTCCTCCAAAGCTGACGCATTTGCTTTGTGCTTAGTTTCTTACCTGATTATACCATATTATTCTGCTAAAATCCAGTGGTTGCACGCCCGCGAAGAATACTTCACAATTGCGTCAAATTTCGCCAAAAGCCGCACACCACATCTCAGGAGGTCTCCTCATGCAATATTCCAACGTGATCCCCGCCCGCTTTCTCAGCCGCCCAAACCGGTTTATCGCCCGGGTGGAGCTGGAAGGGCAGGTTTTGAACGTCCATGTAAAAAATACCGGTCGCTGTGCCGAACTGCTGCGCCCGGGCTGCACCGTCTATCTGCAGCCCGGTGATAACCCTGCCCGTAAAACGCCTCATGATCTGATTGCTGTGGACAAGGCCGGCCTTCTGGTGAATATGGATTCTGCTGCCCCCAATCAGGCGGTGGCGGAGTGGCTGGCCGCAGGCGGCATCGGCCCGTTGGACGAACTGCGCGCCGAATATAAGCTGGGCGCTTCCCGCTTCGACTTTTTCGCCCGCCGGGGTGAAGAAAAGATTCTGATGGAAGTGAAAGGCTGCACATTGGAGGATGGCGGCTTCGCCCGCTTCCCGGACGCCCCCACCCTGCGGGGGCTCAAGCACGTGGAGGAGCTGACCACACTGGCCGGGCAGGGCTGGCGCTGCTATGTGATGATCCTTTTACAGATGGAGGGAATGAAGCAGTTTTCTCCCAATTGGGCCACCCATGCAGACTTCGGCCACGCGCTGCGCCGGGCAGTGGATGCGGGCGTCACACTGCTGGCTTACGACTGCCGCGTCACCCCTTCCAGCCTGACGGTGAACGCCCCGGTTCCAGTGGACCTGACCCCGCCGAAGGATCCTGTATAAACGCGAAACGCGCTCTGGTTTTTCACCAGAGCGCGTTTCTTTCGGGCAGCTCAGCCCGCAAGCTTCATATTCTGATACCGCTGGGTGAGGTACTCGTCCGGATACTGCTCATCCAGGAACTGCTGCACCGCATTGGTGGCAGGGATACCTTTTTCCCGCTGGTCCATGCGACCCAGCGCCATGCAGGAGAGCGCCACATCCACTGCCAGCAAAACCACCAGCACCCAGGTGAGTATCTTGCCCACCTTCATGGGGATTTTCTCGATCAGGGCCGAAATACGGGGATAAACCTCCTTCACCCAGACCACTGCGGCAATGCCCCAGAATACACAATACAACAGGTTGATACGACCATTCAGGTTAAAGGGGATTTTGCTGTAATCCCAGAACACCTTGCCGAACAGCTTTTCGGTAACCACGCTGCACATGTACTCGTACACGCCGCCCATGAGCGCACCGCCCACAAAAATGTAACGGTCGCTCTTGTCCATCAGGCCGCGCAGCACCACAGTGAGGAGCACCGCCCCTAGGCCCCAGACCACACTGAACGGACCATACAGAAGGCTGCTGCGGCTCATCAGAACGCCGGAAGCGCCCCACACAAACACCGTCTCGATCAGATCACCCACAAAGGCACCGATCAAAAACAGCCAGAACAGCTTATAGAAGCCAATGCCTGCCGCAAACACGTTGGCGTCAGGGCGTTCGTCCTCGGCGGACAGCCGGGTCAGATTGGGGAAGGCCTTGGCCAGATGCCGCTTCTGATACCCCTGATACCAGCCCAGCGCGCGGGTGGTCAGCCCATCGCCAATGGTTTCGCTGGCCTGCTGAAGATATTCGGCAATGGGCTCGCTCATCTTCCAGCGACGGCGCACCGCATGTACGCCATATACCATAACCAGCGCGTCCACTGCCAGAACGATCGCCAGAACCAGTGCCAGAATCTGCAGCGCAATGGCCGGCAGGAAGCTCAAGCCCCAGTGCAGCACCGGCGTCAGGAAACGCACCGCCAGAGCTACCAGAACACCCTTGATCAGCGAGCTTTCCAGGCAGATATAGCCTTTCAGATTCATGGGGCGATCAGAGTAATCCCACCAGCGGCGGCCGAACTGCCGTTCCAGAATGACGCCGGCCACAACCTCGACGGCAGTACACAGCACCACGGCACCCAACACAAAGACCAGAAGATTGTTTTCTTCCGGTTCCAGAAAAACGCCCGCCAGAGTTGCCATCAGACCATACAGCGGTACAATCGGGCCATTCATCACGCCTCGGTTCACGAAACGACGCTGCTTTACCGCGGTAACGGCAACCTCAGCACACCAGCCCAAAAAGGCGTAGATGATAAAATACAGAAACAACATGCTTAATTCATACATACATTTTCTCCTTTGAGTGGGAATCTCCCGCCGCTTTCAACAACGTTCGCCGAGATCGCTTCCTTTCCTCCAGGCTTACCTGTGTAGCTTAAGTGTATCATATTCCACAGTAAAATCAATTGTATAAACAACGAACTTTGTCCTTAGAGCATCTTTTTCACAATTTTATATATGCGCGTGGATTGCTTTTTGCATCTCTCACCCGGGTGTATCCCCAAGATTTTCCCTGTTAAACACAACAAAAAAGCCCGTGAACGCTTTCGCAGTCACGGGCTTCTGGCAGGGGCAGAAGGATTCGAACCCTCGGCACGCGGTTTTGGAGACCGCTGCTCTACCAGCTGAGCTATACCCCTTTATTCTGTTGCCCCGTTCGCCGGGTGCCTTATTACTATACCAAAAAAAGGGCAGCCTGTCAACAAGTATTTTTGATTTTTTGATAATTTTTTTGACCCATTTTTCGGTCAAAAAGTTTTCTGTCTGGAGGCAAAAAATGAGCCCTTTCGGCAAGTTCCGAAAGGGCTCTACCATGGAGCTGCTAAGCAGATTTGAACTGCTGACCTCATCCTTACCAAGGATGC
>Peterbilt_p2__coassemble_254_pt1 | contig 46777 bp, 43 predicted proteins | sample Peterbilt_p2__metabat2_low_PE_018 | metagenome-assembled genome bin Peterbilt_p2
TTTTTCCGCTCCATCCACCGTAGCCATAATCTTGGGCGTGGCCCGGGACTCTGGTCAGATAGTTCTCGTCACCATCCGAATCCTCCCAGCAGGGGAAATCCGAAGGAAGCAGACGCACTTCACTGATTTCCGGCTGCACCGGCGCACCGCTGACGGTTATACGGAAGGTTTGCAGCAGACTGGTCTGGCCGCAGGATACTCCCCGGTAGACCAGCTGGACGGCAGCGCGGGTGCCCACCCAGGTGCACATATCCTGCTCCAGCGGGGCCGGCCGCTGCTGCGGGAACACTTTTTCAAGTGAGGACGCAAGGAAGAATTCATATTGATTCACAGAGATACACACTCCTTTATCATTATCCTTTTACACCGGAAAGGGCGATTCCTTCCACAAACTGCTTTTGCAGGAAGATATACAGAATAAAGGGCGGCAGGAAGGCCAGAACAGATCCCGCCATTACCAGACCGTAGTTAGTGGAATAATTCCCCTTCAGTGCCGAGATGGCCAGCGTCAGCGTCTGCATATTCTGATTGGTGCAGGTTACAAGAGGCCACAGGAAATCGTTCCAGCTTGTGATGAAGGTGAATACCGTAAGGGATATGATGACCGGCTTGATCAGAGGAATCACAATTCGCAAAACAGCCGGTTTTCGCTGCAGCCGTCGATGCGGGTCGCCTCCAGCAGATCATCCGGAACGTTCATCATGAACTGCCGCATCAGAAAAACGCCGAACGCATTCACAATCGGCAGCATCAGGGCCAGATGGGTATTCATCAGGCCCAACTGCTTGATGATCAGAAATACCGGGATCAGTGTGACCTGACCGGGGACCATCAGCGTTGCAAGGTAAAGTCCAAACACCTTGTCACGCCCGGGCCAGCGCTTTTTGGAAAAGCCATAGGCAACCATGGAGCAGATCACACAGTTCAGAATACATGCACCGCAGGTAACAATTACACTGTTGAGAAAGTTGCGGGCAGTGTTCAGATTTTTAAACACCCTCACATAGTTGTTGAAATTGAAATCCACACCGGCAAAATTGAGATCCAGCGTGCTTTTCTGGGTTAGCGAGATGATACACATATACAAAAACGGCGTAAAGGCCAGCAGTGCCAGAAATACCAGCACGAGAGCGATGAACCCCCGAACCAGATTGCGCTTTATCGCAGTCACTGCCTCACACCTCCTTTGCTGATGGGCAGGAAAGCAGACAGTTCGGAATGGAATTTTTCCATGATGGCCGGGCTGGTAATGTGCTTCATCAGAGAAGCCGCCAGCTCCTTATTCTCACTGGCTGCGTTCATGATCAGGGAGTCCGCCGCGATCCAGGTGGCCTTGGTTTCGTCCTCCAGACTGGGCACGAAGTCCCAGTTGATGCCGGCTTCATCAAAGATCGAAGCCACGTTTGCAGACATGCTGGCAACTGCTACGTTACCGCCGGCAAACTGGTCGCGAATGTCATTGCCGGTCATGGACATGGATTCATCCGGCAGAATTTCGCAGGTGTAGCGCAGATCATACAGGAACTGAGCCGCCTTCACCGCAGCATCATTCTCTGTCAGCGCAACTTCTCCGTTCTCGTTGAAGATATCGCCGCCTGCCTGCCACAGGTAAGGATAGAACAGGTTATTCAGGGCACCGATAGCCGGATCGGCCCATTCCTGTGCAAAGGGGATAACGCCCTCCAGATTGGCTTCCTTCACCTGAGTGCACAACATCCACCAGATCCTGCCAGGTGGTGGGCAGCTCGGTAACGCCCGTCTCGTTGAGGATATCCATATTGAAGCAAAGGATGCGGGCATTGCCCACGATGAACGGAAGGGCGTACTGTGCGCCCTTCACATTACATTGCCCAGATCATAATACAAATAATTGGAAATCTCTTCTTCTGTGAAGCATTCATCCAGTGGCTCCAGTGCGCCCATGTCGATGAAGTCGTTGTACATTTCCAGATACATGTATCCCACGTCGGAACCCTGACCGGAAGAGAACGCCGTCAGATATTTTTCCTCATAATTGCCCCAGGGGGGGGTGATCTCGATGGTAAGATTCACATTGTTTTCCTCGGCCCAGGGAGCCAGAGTCTCTGTCCACCATTTCTGATCCAATGCTTCACCGCCTGTTGCATAGGGCGGCAACCAAAGCAATATGTCTGTTTTTTCTCCAGTCGGCGTACTGCCGCCGGTACCGAAGCTGGCCGTTGTTTCCGTCTTGCCGCAGCCTGTCAGCAGAAGGGTTACCATCGCAATGCTCAACAGAATACTAAGCAGCTTTTTCATTTTCACATCTTCCTTTCTTCATGTGAATTCCTCATGCTTCCTGTGTCGCGTCAAAGTGACCCAGCCCATTTCCGCACCTGTATACCGTCTATACGACTCCATTCGTGACTTCGTGGATTCCAATGCCCTGGCCCTAGGGCCTGTACATCTATTATCCTGCTCTGGACTTTTCTGTGGGCAATCTGGGGTACTTTTCCGCCGATGCCTATCGTGCGCTCCAAACCATCCCACAGCGGGAGCCGGATGGAAAATGGACCAGCCAGCTGATGCAGATCGAGGAGCCCACTCTCCTGCTGGATCAACGCTCACAAACTGAGGAAGTCGTCCTGTGCTATGTGCGTCCGCAAAAAATCGATCGAAGCTGCCGGGCCGTAATGGTGATGGAGATCGACCGTCAGGCACTGGTCCAGGTTTTCTCTCCGGCCCAGGAGTTGTTTCCCGAGGCATTCCAGCTCAGTATTCTGTTGGATGGTGAGGTTATTGCCTCCAAAGGCGACGAGGTGGGTGCAGCGACCGTGGAAACCATGTTCGCCCAGTGGAATCAGGAAAACGACCATGCGCTGACCCACGGCGATACAGCTGTCTATTTCAGCCGTTCCATGCTGTCCGGCCTGTACTATGCCAGCTTCTATAACACCGGCCGTACCGTGCGCACCACCATTGCCATCTGCGCCGTGTGCGCACTGCTTACACTGTTGATTGGTTTTGTCGGTACATTTTATGTAAGCATTCTGAACGTTCGGCCCGTTCGCAAGCTCCTGCATCGCCTGGGTGCACAGGAAAACGATGAAACAGATGCCTATGAACTGCTGACGGAGCGCGTGGACCAATTGATGCAGGCCAATGAGCAGAGCTCACAGCGCATTTTTGAACACCAGATGCTGCTGGATTCCAACTTCTTTGTCACTCTGCTGCGCGGCGAACTGCGCAGCGAAAGCGCAGTCGTACTGGCAGCCAACCGCTACGGAGTGGTTTTCAGTGAACCCATGTTTCAGGTGCTGGTTGCCGCCAACGAAAAACGGACTCTGCCGGATGGCGACGGCTGGCAGCGAACCATTTACGAAACAATGGCCGCCCATAATGTGGAGGGACTGTGAACTGCATTCCGTGGTCGGCTGTGTATCCTGCTTAACTCGGACAAACCTTATTCCCAACCGGTTTTACAGAGTCTGTGTCAGGACATTATGAATCTGTACTACCCAAATGAACCGGCAGCCGCCGGGATCGGTACCTGCTGCGACAGCCTTACTGCCATCATCACCAGCTATCACTGCGCTCGCTGGGCGCTGCTGGCCTGTACGCCGGATTGTGCACATCCTGTATGCGTCTATTCGCCGGAACATGCACAGGGACATCACGGTGATGCCCGGGTGATGCAAAATTTCTGCAATTTCATCTATCAGAAATCGTATGCACAGGCGCGGAACATGCTTCCTCAGCTTTATGAAGAATGCTTAACTTCCGGCGTGGTTCCCTCGGCTAATCTGATGCGCCAGCAGGCGGTGACCAGCCTTTTGGCAGATGCTGCCTGCGAGACTCTTTCGGATGGAGACGCCGCGGAAGTTACTCGCGTTCTGGCCACGGCTCAGTCCGCCAAAGAATATCGGCAGCGTATGGAACTGGTTCTGGAACGTCTGGACAAACAGCAGAATCACAATGCACCGGAAAAGCAAAAATGTCCTGTAACGGCTCGTGCCAAGCAGATCATTGATGAATCTTACAACGACCCTCTGATGGGGCTGTATCTTGTGAGCGAGCAGCTGAATGTGAGCAACTCCTATCTGTCCACCGCCTTCAAAAATGCCTATGGCGTAAGCCTGGTGCAATACCTCAACCGTCTGCGGGTGGAGCATGCGAAAAAACTGATTCTGGAACCCCCCATGAGCATCAAGGAGATCGCACTGGCTTCCGGTTTTTCCAGCGACATCAATTTCATTCGTGTGTTCAAGAAGCAGGAAAACACTACTCCGTCCATGCTGCGCAAAAAGCCGCCGGAAGAGCCCGCACCTGCCTGAGTGCCGCTTCGTTATCAACAAAAAGGTCTGACTGATTTTTTCAAATCAGTCAGACCTTTTTCTTTTCGGATAAATTGACCGCGCATTCGCCAGTCTTTCGATCATTAAAGAATAAATCGAAATTGGGCAAATGCGATCAATCTGCTATCAAAGAGGATTTTCAAGAGCCGCAAACCCAGTGTTTATGCGGGTTTGCGGACTCTCATATCCACTTTTACCTTATTCAAACTCGATGGTTGCCGGGGGCTTGCCGGTGCAGTCGTACATAACGCGGTTGATATGAGGCACCTCGTTCACAATACGGCTGGTCACCTTGGCAATCAGATCCCAGGGCAGGTAGGCAGGCTCAGCGGTCATAAAGTCGGTGGTGGTCACCGCACGCAGGGCTACGGCGTAGTCGTAGGTGCGCTCGTCGCCCATAACACCCACGCTGCGCATGTTGGTCAGCGCCGTGAAGTACTGGCCCAGGTTCTTATCCTCACCGGCGGCGGCGATCTCCTCACGCCAGATGGCGTCAGCATCCTGCACCATCTTGATCTTCTCTTCGGTCACTTCACCGATGATACGGATGGCCAGACCGGGTCCCGGGAAGGGCTGACGGCTCACCAGGTACTCAGGAATACCCAGCTGACGGCCGGCATTGCGCACCTCGTCCTTGAACAGGTCGCGCAGGGGCTCGATGATCTCCTTGAAGTCCACATAATCCGGCAGACCGCCCACGTTGTGGTGGCTCTTGATCACGGTGCTTTCGCCGCCGGCGCCGCTCTCCACCACGTCGGGGTAGATGGTGCCCTGCACCAGGAAATCCACGGTGCCGATCTTCTTGGCTTCTTCCTCGAATACGCGGATGAACTCCTCACCGATGATCTTACGCTTCTTCTCCGGTTCTTCCACGCCCTTCAACTTGTCGTAGAAGCGCTGGCGGGCGTTCACGCAGATGAAGTTCAGGTCGTAGGGGCCCTCGGGGCCGAACACGCTGCAAACCTCTTCGCTCTCGTTCTTACGCAGCAGGCCGTGATCCACGAACACACAGGTCAGCTGCTTGCCCACTGCCTTGGCCAGCATAACGGCAGCCACAGAGCTGTCCACACCGCCGGACAGGGCGCACAGCACCTTGCCATTGCCTACCTTGGCGCGGATGGCCTCGATGGACTTCTCCACAAAGGAATCCATGGTCCACTCGCCCTTGCAGCCGCAGACGTTGTACACGAAGTTGGAGAGCATCTTGGTGCCTTCCTGAGTGTGCAGAACTTCCGGATGGAACTGCACAGCGTACAGGTTGCGCTCGGGCCACTCCATGGCAGCCACAGGGCAGTTGACGGTATGGGCACTGATGGTAAAGCCGGGGGCTGCCTTCTCGATGTAATCGTTATGGCTCATCCAGCAGATGGTCTTTTCGCTCACGCCCTGGAACAACTTGCTGCTGGTATCCACAGTGACCTCGGTCTTGCCGTATTCCCGCTCGGGGGCAACGCATACATGGCCACCCAGCAGATGCATCATCAGCTGCGAGCCGTAGCAGATGCCCAGCACGGGGATGCCCAGCTCGAACACCTCGGTGCTGATGGAGGGGGAATCCTCCAGATAAACGCTGTTGGGGCCACCGGTGAAGATAATACCGGCGGGCTTTTTCTCCCGGATGGCCTCCATGGCCTTGGTATAGGACACGATCTCGCTGTAAACGTGGCACTCACGCACACGGCGGGCGATCAGCTGGTTGTACTGGCCGCCAAAGTCCACAACTAAGATGGTTTCTGCCATTGATTTTCCTCCCTTTGCGACTGGTTTGCTTCACAGTTTACCCATGATTATAGCACATCTTTTGGGGCAAGAAAACAGCAAAACCGAAAATTTGCCGGTATTTCGCCGCTTTTTCCATTTTTCCAGTGCACACAGCGTTTATCTGTCCGATACTGGTAAAAGCGCCCAAAATCGCCCCCATCCTGCGCTTGACAAAGCCATCTCATATCCTGTATTATCTAGGCATTCCCACAAAATCCGAAAAGGAGAGCTTTTGATTTATGGACGACGGCGACCCTGCCCGATGCCCCATTGCAACTGAATCAGACCGGCGATACAAGACACACCTGTTTTCTACTTTTACGGGAAACGGGCGTGTCTTTTTGCGTTTTCGGCGGATGCTGCGTTAAGATTTCTTCTCCGCTCCGGGGCACCTTCCGGCCCCCAGCTTCCGGCCTGCTTTCATTTTTATCCTGATACACGAAAAAGGAGTTATGTTTATTTATGACCCCCATTGTATGGCAGATTCTTCTGCAAATCATTCTGATTGCCCTGAACGCGGTGTTCGCCTGCGCTGAGATTGCCGTGATCTCGGTAAGCGACGCCAAACTGGCCCAGCTTATTTCTCAGGGCGACAAGCGTGCCATGCGCCTTGCCCGGCTGACCAGCCAGCCTGCACGTTTTCTGGCCACCATTCAGGTTGCCATTACCCTGTCCGGTTTTCTGGGCAGCGCCTTCGCGGCGGACAACTTCGCCGGTATTCTGGTGGATGGCCTGCTCCGTCTGGGCGTACCGGTGCCCGCCCAAACCCTGAACGCGGTATCCGTGGTGCTCATCACCCTGATCCTTTCCTATTTCACTCTGGTATTCGGTGAGCTGGTGCCCAAGCGTCTGGCCATGAAAAAAGCCGAGAGTCTGGCTCTGGCCATGTCCGGCATGATCTCGGCGCTGGCCCGGGTGGCCTCCCCCATCGTGTGGGTACTTACTGCCTCCACCAACCTTGTGCTCCGGCTGTGCGGCCTGGATCCCAACGCCGAGGAGGACGAAGTGAGCGAGGAAGAGATCCGCATGATGGTGGATGCGGGCAGCAAAAAAGGTGTGATCGACCAGGAGGAACGGGAGTTTATCCAGAATGTGTTTGAGTTTGACGACCGCACCGTGGCCGAATTTGCCACCCACCGCACCGAACTGACCGTGCTCTGGCAGGAGGACAGCGACGAGGTTTGGGATACCACCATCCGGGAAAGCCGCTTCGCCAAATACCCGGTGTGCGGCGAGACTGCCGATGATGTGATCGGCGTGCTGAATGTACGGGATTATTTCCGTTTGCAAAACCGCAATCGCGCTCTGGTGATGGAAAAGGCGGTGCGTCCGGCCTACTTCGTGCCCCAGCATCTGCGGGCGGACGTGCTGTTCCGGGACATGAAACGCACCCGCAATCATTTCGCCGTGGTTCTGGACGAATACGGCGGCGTGACCGGTGTGGTGACCATGAACGACCTGCTGGAGCAGCTGGTGGGTGATCTGGAGGATGACCTGGAAAAGGCGGCCCAGCCGCAGGAAATCGAACCGCTGGCTCCCGGACGCTGGCGGATTCAGGGCTCCGCGCCTTTGAAGGAGGTAGCCCGCAACCTTTCGCTGAATTTTACGGAAGAGGTGCTGGATACATACGATACCTTCGGCGGTTTTGTGTTCGGTCAGCTGGGCACGGTACCGGAGGATCAGGCGCATTTTTCCGCCAAGCTTCCGCCGCTAACCATTCACACCTCCCGTGTGCGGGAGCACCGTCTGGAGGATGCGGTGGTAAGCCCTCTGACCCAGCCGGAGCCCGCTGGAACTGCTGAACATCCCGAAGCCCACGAATCCTCCCAACTGTTTTAAAACGATATAAAACGCCCGTGACCTGGCCAAAGCAGCACCGGTCACGGGCGTTTCCTTGTATATCAGGCGCTTTAGAACTCCACACCCTTGCGGCCCGGGATACCCCGGTCAAAGGGATGGCGATGGCAGCGCATTTCGGTGCAGTAGTCCGCCGCATCCATCAGCCACTGGGCGGGCTCGTGGGCAGTGATCACCAGCTCCAGCCCGGCGGGCTTGTGCTCCACCAACTGACGCAGAGTATTCATATCCTCCAGCATATCCAGCTGGCAGAGAGAACCTGCCTCATCCAGCACCAGCAGATCCACCTGACCCTCGTCCACCAGGCGAATGGCCTCGTTCAGCATCTTCTGCTGCACAGCCCGGGCGGCCTGCTTCTCCTCTTCGGTCATTTTAAACACGAACTTCATGGTCTCGGTGCTGCGAATCACCTTTGCGCCCAGCTTTTCCAACCCGGCAACCTCGCCGCTGGGGTGGCTTTTCAGAAACTGAACCACCACTACCCGCCAGTCATTGCCCAGCGCCCGCAGCGCCAGACCCATGGAAGCAGTGGTTTTGCCCTTGCCGTTGCCGAAGTAAAGATGTGTCAAACGTTCTTTCATGTAGTTTCTCCTTTTTCGTTCCCGGTCAGCACAGATTGCAGCCGGGCGCGATTTTTCCAGTAGTATACAAAGCCCACCGCATCTGCCAAAAACCAGCCGATGGGAACCGACCACCAGATGCCAACGACGCCGATGGCCGGGATCGCAGAAAGGCCATAGGCCAGGATCACCCGGGTTCCCAGCGAAAGGACAGTGAGCACCACCGACATGCCCGGCTTTTTCATGGCACGGTAAAGACCGTACAGCAGGAACAGACAGCCGATGCCGCAATAGAAGCTGCCCTCAATTCGCAGGTACTGCACGCCGATGGACAGAATCTCAGTCTCTTCGGGGGCCACGAAGATGAGCATCAGCGGCTTTGCGAACACAAACACCAGAACGCTCACCGCCACGCAGAACCCGGCCGAAATGGCCACTGCCCGCCGGATGCCCTTCTGGATACGGTCCGCCTTGCCCGCCCCGTAGTTTTGGGCCACAAAGGTGGAAAAGGCGTTGCCCAGATCCTGCGCAGGCATGTAGGCAAAGGTGTCAATCTTCACCGCGGCCGCGAAGGCAGACATTACCGCCGGGCCAAAACTGTTCACTCGGCCCTGCACCATCAGGATGCCAAAGTTCATGATGGATTGCTGCATACAGGTGAGCAGCGAATAGCTGGTCACCTCAGCCAGACGGGCCCGGCCAAAGCGCCAATGCTTCCGCCCTGGCAGCATCTCCCGGGCAGCAAACAGGCTGTACACCGCCAGCCCGATACCGGATAGATACTGGCTGAGCACGGTGGCAAAGGCTGCACCCGCCACACCCCAGTCAAAGCGAAGAACAAACAGCAGGTCCAGCCCGATGTTCATCACCGAGGATACACCCAGAAAAGCCAGCGGCACTGCCGAGTTCCCCACCGCCCGCAGCATGCAGGCAAAATAGTTGTACAGGAAGGTGGCGGGGATGCCCGCGAAGATCACCAGCAGATACACCCGCATCAGCGCCCAGACCTGCTCCGGCACCTGCAACAAAGCGAGAATGGGATCCACCAGCAGATAAACGCCCACGGTGAGCAGAGCCGCCAGCACACCGATCAGCGAGAAGGATGCCGCCACACAATAGCGCATCCGCTCGCCGTCCCGCTGGCCCCAGCAGATGGACACCAGTGCCCCGCTGCCCATGGCAAGACCAAGCAGAATCGAAGTGAAAAAGGTCATGAGCGTGTAGGCCGAGCCCACCGCCGCCAAAGCATTCGCCCCCAGAAAGCGGCCAACAATCAAAGTATCGGCAATGTTATACAGCTGCTGCAGCAGATTGCCCGCAATCATGGGCAGTGAAAACTGCACCAGGGTCTTTGTGATACCGCCCTGGGTCAGATCTTTCGTCAACGAAAACCGCCTCCATACCAAAGCAAAAAGCACTCGCCCCGCGCGGGTCAAAGCCGGGCATCTGGGCTGAGCGCTTTCTATTATAGCATATTTCGATCCCTGTCAAAAGACAAAAACAACGACTGCTCCATGGCCAGGCAGCACACCAGCGCCGCTGCTCCCCATATCGCGATCAGGGGCAGATAGCCGCCGATCAATGCCTGATACTGCTGCGGGTTGCTGAACAATGCCTGATAAAACCCGCGGATATTTTCCAGATACCATTCCAGATCAAAAATCTGATCCGGCGGCAGCCAGCTTTGCGGCAGCCGCACCAGACGCCCCACTTCCCACACAATGGCCAGTGGCCCGGCAAGATCCCGCAATGCGCAGCATGCCAAAACGGCGAACCGGCGGGGCGTTTTTTCCTTTTCCCTCCACAGGGTGATCATTGATTTAATCCCCCGGTTCATCCAGCGAAGCAGCGGCCACAGCCCCGCGCCAACACCCGTGAACAAACACAGCTGAACGGCGAATTGCCGGGCGCAGCGCAGGTCCTGAGCTTCTCCGTTTAAAACACTGCCTGCGGCTGCCTGAATCGACTCCCGCAGTTGTTCCAGTGTGCTTTGCTCCGCCGGGCAAAGCAGCTGGGTAGCCGGGAATTCCCCGCCGTCCCATTCCACCGGCCGGCTCAGATACACCCGGGGCAGTTCCCCGGCACAGACACTCGGCCAAAAGCGCCGCTCTGCCCGGTAGATGCCGCAAATCTGATAATATTCACCCTGCACCAGAAGCTCCGCCCCTACTGCCTGATCACTCCCCAGCAGCTCCAGGGCCAGCGCATCGGAAATCACCGCAAAGGCCCGATGCTGGTGCACGGCATCCGTCCCAAACCAGCCCCCGGCGCTAAAGCGCATGCCCACGGCGGCGGCGTAATTGCTGGTCGCGGGGAACAGGCGCACCGTTTGAGTGCGCCCCAGCGAGGGCAGCTCCACGGTTCCGATCTGTTCCCCCATTGCCGCAGCCTGACCGGGCATTGCTTGTGCCTGTTCTACGCTGACCCCCAGCCCGGAGGCGCTGGAAAACACCACAGCCTCCGGCACCACGGCCCGCATATCCCGGGTGGTTTTACACTGCATGGCAAAGCACAGCAGGGCGGCTGCAGCCCAGAAGAGGGCCCGTTTTTTCAGCTCCATAGCGGCTGCACCTGCTCCCCATCGGTCAAGGCCCGGTCAAAGTAAGAAGCGATGCGGTCGTTGCTGTCGATTGCTTCCCCCACCGGCTCGACTGCGGCATTTACCGCATCCGTGGCCAGCAGCTCCACCGGCACCAGACGCACCCTGTATTCCTCGCCCCAGATTCCGTTCACCTGCTCCACCTTTGCCACTGCATATTGCTCCGGCCCGATCAAAATCAGGCCGGAAAGGGGCACCAGACACTGGTATGTCCGGCTGTTGCTTTTTGCCGTCACCTCCACCTGTGCGCCCGGGCGGAGAGAGCCCTGTTCCAGCTCCAGCAAAGCCTCAAAGCGGTACATACCCGCTTCTTCCTCCCACTGATATTGCTGCAGGGAAGCGTCGGTTTCCACCGTTTCCAGTGTGCCGTCCTCCTGTTCCACCCGGCAGGTGGCCTCCAGCACCAGCTGCTCCTGCTCCAGCAGAGTTTGCGCCTGTGCGTCCGTAAGGCTCCACTGGATGCAGTCTGCCGCCGAAGCCTGACTGACCGTGATACGTGCAACCGTCTGTCCGGTTGCCGCCGCACCCGGCTGTGCAAGTTCTTCCACGATTCCATCCGCCGGGGCGGTTACCACGCCATCTGCCGGAAAACTGGTCTTCACCTGCCGGTACTCCATTTTCACCGCCTCCAGCTTCTGTTCCAACACCAACCGGTCACCACCGGTCCAATCATAGGCGTTGATGTAGTTGGTCTGCTCCTGAATCTGCGCAGCCAGGGTCTGAAGCCGGATCTGCTGCTCCTGCACGTCCAGAAGCAGCAAAGCGTCCCCTTTGCAAACAGCCTGCCCTTCCTCCGCCATTGTCCGCAGGATCACCCAGCTGCCTGCTGCCTGTACACTTTGCTGCTCCGGCTGCTCTGCCGCGGCAGTGGCCAGATAATGCTCGGTGAAGGAAAGCCTTCCAGAATAGGGTTTGACCGCCTGCATCTGAGGCATCAGCTGCGCCTGAACCACACCAGCCAGCACTGTGCACAGCCCCAACAGCACAGCCAGCCGCAGCCCCCAGCGCAGCACAGCGGTTTTGTATGCCTTCATTGCCATTCTCCTTTTACTTCAATCCGGAAAATTCAATTCCCTGCACCAGCTCCTTTTGGAAAAACAAAAAGAGCAGCAGCACCGGTAATAACGCCAGAACGCCGCAGGCAAAGCTGAGGGAAAAGTTTTCGCTGTGGACGCTGGCCAGAAACACGCTGAGCGGATAGCGAGCGGTATCCTGCAAAAAAGTGATCGGCTGCTCCACCATATTCCACGCGTCGATAAACGCAAGCAGCGCCAGGCTCACCACGCCGCTTTGGGCGGCGGGAATCATAATCCTCACCAGCTGCTGCCCGGTGGAAGCACCGTCCAGCCGAGCGGCATCCAAAAGCTCATCCGGCACGCTTTTGAATACCTGCGCCATCAGGAAGGTGCCGAAAGGAGCCAGCGCCATCGGCAGCACTAAGCAGGCCCACCGGTCCAGCAGACCCAGCCAGTCCAGCACAATATAATTGGGCACAAGCGTAACCTGCACCGGCATCAGCATCAGTACGATCAGGGCATAATACAGAAGATTTTTGTGAGGAAACCGGTATTTTGCAAATGCAAATCCGCCCATGCAGCTGACGATCAGCTGCCCCAGCACGATAGCCGTGCAAAGCAGCAGGCTGTTCCAGAACTTGATCAGATAGTCCGGCCTTCGCAGCAGCACCTGATACCAACTTTCCAGCGAGAGGCGATCCGGCAGCAGGTGAAGCCGCACAGCCTGTTCCGCCGCCCCCTCATAGACCGGGCCGAAATAATGCTCAATCTCCCCAGGGCTCATCAGGCTGCCCAGCAGAGTAAAAGCTACCGGCAGCAAAATTGCCAGCGTGACGGCGGCAAGCAGCCCGGCCGCCAGGATTCGAATGATTGCCGGGCTGTGCCGCATTTGCCATTCCCTCCTTTGGCGTGGATTTTCTTACTCGGTGCGGTAGATCTGCCAATAGTTTTGCGCCTTTTGGGCGCACTCCTCATAGTCTGCCGTTCCCTCAAAATAAGGCTGGAAGGTCTCCAGCAGGACCTCGTAAGGCTCCACGGTAAAAACAACCGCGCTCGCCTGCCCCACCTGGTCCATATAATGCTCCAGCCCGAGGGTGCCGCCGTACAGCGTTTCCAGCGGTCTGGTGGCGCTGATCTGCTGGCTCACAATCTCTTCGCTCCCCTGCAGAACCCAGCCGAAATTTTCGCCCTCGCTGGTTCCGGCCCACAGTACCTCTTCATCCAGCATGGTCCGGATAAAGTGCCAGCCATTCAGCTGATTTTTCGAACTGGCCAGCACTCCGGCCCACTGCCCAACAATTCCGGTGGCCCCGCCCTGTTGGTTGCGGGCGACCAGATAATCGACGGTTTCGCCCTGTTTGACCGCGTTCATCTGCTGCAATCCCAGCAAGCGAAGCTGATCCTCCGGCGGCGTCTGTTCCGAAGTATCCCGGGGATAAGCGGCCACTCGCTCGTATTCCAGCCGGCACAGCTCCAGCCACTGGCGCACCTGCGCATCCTCCAGCGGAAGACGCTCGTTTTGCAGATCGCACAGCCCCGGGAACAGGCTCACAAAGGTCTGCGCCAGAACATCGTCTGCATTGGCCCGGTTGCCACCGCTCCAGCTCAGCTGCGGATTTTGCTCCAAAAAGTGCTGCATGGTATCCAGATACGCTTGTCGGTCCGCAACAGCGCCCGGGTCAATTCCGTAACGGGCAAAGCGCTCGGCTGTACTGTTCAAAAAGTCCACTCGATAGGTAATCGGAATCATATACTGCTCGCCCCGTCTCTGGCCGCTTTGCAGCACCAGCTCCTTCAGCGAGGGCAGCTCCTCTCTCTCCGCCTCCATATAAGGCGTAAGGTCACAGAAAACGCCCGCCTCCATCTGCTTGGCCGGATTCTGCAAAAAGAGGTCGCCTGTGCTGAACAGCACGTCCGGGCCATCTCCGGCCATGATCTGGGTGCGCAGCTGGGTCAGCTTTTCTTCATTCTGCGCGCTGGATTCATCGATAAAGAAATACTCCACCGTCAGCTCCACATCCGGCCAGGCAGCTGTGAACCGGGCTTTGGCCTTCTCCATGGCTTTGAATTCCGAATAGCGGCCGGTATACTCCGGCGCTACGCACAGCACCCGAAGCGTATCGGTCTGCTTTTGTGTGGGGGAAATTCCCCACACGGCAAATCCGCCCACCCCCAATATCACTGCCGCTGCCAGCACCAGCGCCGCGCGGCCCTTTCGCTTTGTGCTTTGATCCAGCGCCGCTTCCAGGCGCTCTTTCATCTGCTCCTTCTCACGGAACGCACTGGTAAAGCTCTCCGGCGTATCGCACAGCCAGCTCTTTACCTTTTGTTGACACTGTTTGACCCAGTTCATGGTCTCCCTCCCTTGCTGTTATGCTTCTGTTTTCCGCTGCACCCACAGCAGCAGGCCAACCAGAAGAAAAATCACGCTGAACAACAGAATGGCCGCCACCGAAAGGCGCTGGTAATTCAGATTTCGAAAATTGTTGTTCAAAAAATGCTGCAACAGATAGATGCTCTGCGCCGGGTATTCTCCACCCAGCAAAAACGCCTCCCGGTACACCTTAAAGCTGTTTACAACACTGAAAATGAAGCCAAAAAACAGGCTGGGCACCAGCAGTGGCAGCGTAATGAATCGGAATTTTGCCCAGGCTCCCGCACCATCCAGCGCTGCCGTTTGATACAGCTCCTCCGGGATCATGTTCAGACCCGCCAGAAACAGCACCACATTGTAGCCGCAGTTTTTCCAGAGATACAGCCCAATCAGCACCCAAAAGCTTTCCGGTCCACTCAACCATTGTCGGGGCAATGCGCCCCACTGCCCCAGCAGACCATTCAAAACGCCCCGGTCGGCAAACAGGATCTGCACCAGCATCACAATACTTGCAATCGGAAGCACCATGGGCAGAAGCAGCACCCGGCGCAGCCAGCAAGCCCCCGAAAGCTTCTGACGAAGCAGCAATGCCACAAGCAGCCCCAGCACCATAATCAGCGGCAGACCCGCCGTTAAAAAGCGTGCTGTATTCCTTGCAGCCAGTTGGAAGGCCAGGCTTTCCAGCACCTCCCGGTAATTGCGCAGCCCCACAAACCGAGTTCCGCCAATTCCAAAGGTGAGTGAGTAGCGAAGCATCAAAAGAAATGGGATCAAAAAGAAGATTCCGCTGCCCAGAAACACCGGCGCGGCCAACATAAGACCCGTGCGTGCTTCTCGCAGGGCGGCCGGTCTGCGCTCTTTTCCCCTTGTTCGTTTCATCATGGCTCCTCACACCTTGCTGTAAAAGGCCTCTGCTTTTTCGCAGGTTTTTTGGCATGCTCCAGCAGTGCATATCCATAAAGGATGCGGTGGGCGGAATCTCGCCCTGCCAGCACCGCTTCATCACAGGCCAGCTCCAGATCATGATGGGCCGCACGCCGCATCATCCACACCAGAGGATTGAACCAGTGCATACAGGCAGCGGCCAGCAGCAACAGCTTCCAGAACAGATCGCCCCGCCGCAGATGGATGCACTCATGCCGCAGCACCGGCCCCGCAGCCGGTTCGCTTTCAAAGTCCTCCGGCAAGAGCAGAATCGGGTGAAAATACCCCAGAACCAGCGGCGCGCCCAGCTTGGCATTGCAGTAAGCTTTCGGCGGCCTTGCAAGCCCTGCAGACCTGCTTTCCGCCGCAAGCTGTTCCAGCAGACTTGTATTTTCTACCGGCTTATTCCACCGCAGCGTCTGCCTCCGCCAGACAAAATACCGTAGTAACTGCCCTGCTGCGCACAGTACCATCCCGATTCCCCAGATCCTGCAGGCAACCGAAAGCAGCGACGGCCCCGCCTTTTCCAATAAGAGCGGCGCGGCGTCCCTCCGCGGCGAATCCTCAGGAGCTGCCGGCAGTTCCGATTTCTCCCCCATCCCCTCTTCCTGCGCCTTTTGCTCTTCCGGTTCGGGCGCCGGCTCTTCATCCCGCTGTGGGGATTGATACACCGCGCTTTGACCATATTGGGGCTGATCCAGCCTTTGCGGCAGCTCGATCCTCACAAACCCACTCTCCAGCGGCAGGGGGATCATCAGCCGCACCGCCAGCAGCAGCCAGACCACGCATCGCCAGCGGGCGCTGTATCGCCGGGCAAGGCCCGATCGAAGCAGCAAAAGCACCAGAATCATCGCCCCCGCCGACAGGCTGAGGCCGAACACATTCAAAAGCACCTCCGCGCCGGTCATTCCAGTTCCTCTTTTGCCTTTTGCAGGATTGCTTCCAGCTCCTGAATGTCCTTTGCGCTAAGACCCTTGCCCCGTTGCAGCGCCGCGATGAATCCGGCTGGCTGGCCACCATACAGCCGCTCCACCAGACTTTCGCTCTCGCTGGCCAGATATTCATCCCGGCTGATCAGCGCCTCATAGCGATAGCCCCGCCCTTCTTTGTTGCGGCACACAAACCCTTTCTTTTCCAGCCGGGTCAGCATGGTAACCAGAACCTGAGGCGCCCAGCCGTTTTTCTTCCCCGGGCCTTCGTCCAGCTCACTGCGCAGCAGCGGATGGTCTGCCTGCCAAAGTGCCTGCATCACTTCCAGCTCACTGTCCGGAAGCCTGCGAATCGATTCACCCATATTCATATCCCTTTCTGTCATTTATAATACAGATGTATTATTTAAGATTATAATACATCTGTATTATAAATTTGTCAATTCCCTTGGGCATAGAAAAACCCCCATGCCGAAAAAAAGCTTTTCCGCATTGGGGGTGCTATGTATTTTTTTGCTCAACAGCCCAGGTAAGCCTTGCGCACTTCGATGTTGTTGGCCAGCTCGTCGGCGGGGCCTTCCATCTTCACGGTGCCGGTTTCCAGCACATAGGCGCGGTCGGCAATCTCCAGCGCCATCTTGGCGTTCTGTTCCACCAGCAGAACGGTCACGCCGTCCTTGTTCACGTCCTCGATGATCTTGAAGATCTCCTTCACCAGCAGGGGCGACAGACCCATGGAGGGCTCATCCAGCAGCAGCATCTTGGGCTTGCACATCAGCGCACGGCCGATGGCCAGCATCTGCTGCTCGCCGCCGGACAGGGTGCCCGCCTGCTGCTTGCGCCGCTCCTTCAGGCGGGGCAGGCGGTCAAACACCATCTCCAGATCCTGCGCGATGGCGGAAGCACCGTCCTTGCGTGTGAACGCACCCATGGACAGGTTCTCCTGCACGGTCAGATGGCTGAACACCCGGCGACCTTCCGGCACCTGGGCCAGGCCCAGCCGGATGATCTTATGGGCTTCCATCTGGCTGATGCGGCTGCCCAGAAAGTCAATGGTACCGCTCTTGGGTTTGAGCAGGCCGGAAATGGCGTGCATGGTGGTAGTCTTGCCGGCGCCGTTGGCGCCGATCAGGGTCACGATCTCGCCCTCGTCCACATGGAACGAGATATCCTTGATGGCATGGATGGAGCCATAGAACACATTCAGATCGCTTACGCGAAGCATCTCACCCATGGTCAGTCACCTCCCAGATATGCCGCAATGACCTTGGGGTTATTGCGGATGGATTCGCCGTTGCCCTGAGCGATGACCCGGCCGTAATCCAACACATAGATGTATTCGCAGATGCCCATCACAAAGTTCATGTCGTGTTCGATGAGCAGAATCGCCACACCGAACTCCTTCTGCACAAACTTGATGGTATTCATCAGTTCCTCACTCTCGCTGGGGTTCATACCGGCAGCGGGTTCGTCCAGCAGCAGCAGCTTGGGATTGGTGGCCAGCGCACGGGCAATCTCCAGCTTCCGCTGTTTGCCGTAGGGCAGGCTGGAAGCGGGCAGATTGGCCTCCTTGTCCAGATCAAAGATTTTGAGCAGTTTCATGGCCTTGTAATCCATCTCCTGCTCCTTTTCACGGAAGCCGGGCAGGCGGAAAATTCCCGTCCACATGGAGTACTTGACCTGATTATGCAGACCGATCTTCACGTTATCCAGCACGGTCATCTGGCTGAACAGACGAATGTTCTGGAAGGTACGGGCAATGCCGGCCTGATTGATCTTGGCCGGTGCCTTACCGGTGATATTTTTGCCATCCAGAATGATATCGCCCTCGGTGGGACGGTACACGCCGGTAAGCATGTTGAATACGGTGGTCTTGCCCGCACCGTTGGGGCCGATCAGGCCATACAGGTGGCCCTTTTCGATCTTCATATCCAACTGAGCAACCGCCTGCAAACCGCCGAAAGCGATGCCCACGTTCATTACTTCAAGCAGAGCCATGGATCATGCCTCCCCCTTCGTTTGTTTTTTTGCCCGGGCCAGCTTCTGGAACGGGCCAGTGGCGGAGAGCTTTTCCCACACCTGATGACGCCAGGCGACCACCTGGGCGCTCTGGTTGAAGATCATCATAACGATCAGGATCACCGCGTAGATCAGCATGCGGTAATCGTTCAGTCCGCGCAGCAGCTCAGGCAGCACATACAGAACAGCTGCCGCGATCACAGAACCGCGGATGTTGCCGATACCGCCCAGAACCACGAACACCAGAACCAGAATGGAGGTATTGTAATCGAACTTCTTGGCCGCCAGAGCGGACATATTCAGTGCATACAGCACGCCCGCCATACCGGCCAGGAAAGCAGAGGTGATGAACGCCATCAGCTTGTACTTGGTCACGTTGATACCGGTGGCCTCAGCAGCGATACGGTTGTCGCGGATGGACATGATCGCACGCCCGGCGCGGGAATTGATTAGATTCAGTACCACAAACAGGGTGATCAGCACCAGAATGATGCCGGCGGTAAAGCTGGAAGCTTTGGTCATGCCGCTGATGCCGATGGCGCCATTAATGATAACCTCGCCATCCTCACCCATATTCAGAGAGGCAGCATCCTTCATGGAGAAGTGGAAGCCGTTGCTGTCCCACCCCAGGTAGATGGCATTCAAAATATTCTTGATGATCTCACCGAAGGCCAGGGTCACGATGGCCAGATAGTCGCCACGCAGACGCAGCACAGGGATACCGATCAGAAAGCCGAATACACCGGCCATCACGCCGCCAATGAGCATGGCTACCGCCAGGCCCAGAGCGGAAGGCAGATTCTGCCCCGCGATCATCCAGTATACCGCACCGGAGAAGGCGCCAACGCTCATGAAGCCCGCATGGCCCAGGCTCAGCTCACCCAGAATACCGACAGTCAGGTTCAGAGAGACCGCCAGCACCACATAGGTACAGATGGGCACCAGCATGCCCTGCATGGAGTTGCTCAGCACGCCGCCGCTGGCCAGCAGCTGCATCACCAGATAAAACAGCACCACAATGCCATAGGTGATCAGGTTGCTGCGGGTGGACTTTTTCATGGTTTTCAGGATATTCATAACCGCCACCTCACACCTTTTCACTGATTTTCTTGCCCAGCAGACCGGTGGGACGCACCAGCAGCACAATAATCAGCACTGCAAACACGATGGCATCCGCCAGCTGGGTGGAAATGTAAGCCTTGCTCATGATCTCGATCACGCCCAGCAGGATGCCGCCCACAAAAGCGCCGGGAATGGAGCCGATACCGCCGAATACCGCAGCAGTGAAGGCCTTGATGCCAGGCATGGCGCCGGTGGTGGGCTGCAGAGTGGGATAAGCCGAACACAGCAGCACACCAGCCACTGCCGCCAGCGCAGAGCCAATGGCGAAGGTCATGGCAATAGTGGCGTTTACGTTGATGCCCATCAGCTGCGCCGCACCCTTATCCTCGCTCACGGCCAGCATGGCGCGGCCCATTTTGGTGTTGTTTACAAAGAAGATCAGGCCCGCCATGATAACGGCGCTCACCACAATGGTCACGATGGTCTCGCCGGAGATAACCAGCCGGCCGCCTGCCAGCTGCACCGGAGCCAGACCCACCACAGAGGTGAAGGACTTGGGATCCGCGCCCCAGATCAGCAGCGCCAGATTCTGCAGCAGGTAGCTCACACCGATGGCGGTGATCAGAACCGCCAGCGAAGAGGCGTTGCGCAGCGGCTTGTAGGCAAACCGCTCGATCACAATGCCCAGCAGCGTGCACAAAGCCATGGAAATGATAATGGCCAGCAGCGGCGGCATGCCCATCTGGTTCACCGCAATGAACACGATGTAGCTGCCCACCATGATCACATCACCATGGGCGAAGTTCAGCATCTTGGCGATGCCATACACCATGGTGTAGCCCAGGGCGATGATGGCATACACACTGCCCAGGCTGATACCGTTGATTAAGTAGGACAGAAATTCCATACTCGATTCCCCTTTTTTCGCGGCGGCGGACCGATGCATGCCTACACCTGTCTGCCACCACCGCACAGAATATATGGATTATTATAGCACTGCTGTAAAGTGCGCACAAGAATCCCGCAGCATTTTCTGCCGGATCTTGCCGGATTTTTGAATAAAAAAGGACTGCTGCGCCCCCGGCGAGCAGCCCTTTCAGCACCGGACCAGGCCGGACTGTTTGAATTACATTGCGGTGTAAGCGCCGTTCTGAATCTTAACGGCACGAGGAGCCTTGTTCACTTCGCCGGTGGCTTCCCACTTCATGCCCTCGCCGGTCAGACCGTCCACACTGATCTGAGTCATGGCAGCTTTCAGTGCATCGCAAACAGCGGAAGCGTCCATATCAGCGGTTACGCCGCCCTGCTCGCAGGCAGCCAGGATGGCGTATACGCCGTCGTAAGCGTCAGCAGCAAACTGGTTGGGAGTTTCGCCGTACTTCTCTTCATACTTGGAAACGAAATTCTGGGTCTTTTCGTCCTGCGCGTCGGCAGCGAAAGGAGTCAGCAGCATTACACCCTCGAACAGAGAGGTATCCGCGCCTTCGATGGTCAGCAGGCCATCCAGACCGTCACAACCGAATACGGAAGCGGTGCAGCCCTGCTTGTTCATCTCCTGGATGATCAGGTTGGCTTCGCTGTAGTAGATGGGCAGGAACACCAGCTCAGCGCCGGAGCTCTTGGCTTTCTGAACCTGCACGGAGAAATCGGTCTTGTTGTCGGCGGTGAAAGCCTCGTCGGCTACGATCTCCAGGCCCTTGGTGGCAGCCTCTTCCTTGAACTTGTCGTGGACGCCGGAAGAATAGGCATCGGAGCTGTCGTAGATGATGGCAATCTTGGTAGCCAGGCCGTTATCAGCGATGTAGTCTGCGGAAGCAACGCCCTGGTTGGGGTCGGTGAAGCAGACCTGGAAAGCATTGTCCGCCTTGATGACATCTGCCGCAGAAGCGGAAGGAGTCAGCAGGAACATATTGTCAGCAGCAGTCTCGGGCGCTACGGTCAGGCAGGGCTGAGTGGTAACGGTGCCCAGCAGAGCCTGCATGCCCCAGTCCTTCAGGTTGTTGTAAGCGTTCAGGGACTTTTCGGGGTCGTTTTCATCGTCCTGGAAGTTCAGTTCGAACTGCAGGCCGCCCTGTGCGTTAATTTCTTCCACAGCCAGCTCGGTGCCATTCTTAACAGCGTTGCCGTAGATTGCAGCGCCACCGGTCAGGGGGCCGATGCCACCGATCTTAATGGCTGCCCCGGAGGCAGTGCCGGAAGCGGTGGATGCTGCACCGCTGGTGCTGGATGCGCCGCCACAAGCAGCGAAGCTGAATGCCATTGCGGCCGCAAGGACCAAACTCATTGCTCTTTTCATGTGGATTCTCCTCCGATCTTCCCCCGCACACCCCTTATGCGTTTTCTGTGGGGGGAATTTTTTGCTTTTCTAAATTATACGGACATCAGTACAAAATTGCAATTCGCTATTTCCACATACTTTTTATCGTTGTAAAGCGCAAACGTAGTGATAATGCACAGTATTCTTTGTTTTTTTGGACAAATAAAACTGTTCGTTTGGCAATTTGTAATGCTTTCGTTATTATTATTCTGCTAAAAAGCCGTTTTTTCGGCAAAAAAGAGCGCTTTAAGCATTGCAAACCCTTCGCTTTTCTGTATAATAGGTGTATTACCTTTTTCCGTGTGTGCATTTTGCCCGCGGTGGGGATACTTTTGTGTAGGGAGCGTTATGAAAGTATGAAACTGCTGGAAGAGCGAATTGTAAAGGACGGTCAGGTCCGCCCGGGAAATATTATTAAGGTGGATTCCTTTTTGAACCATCAGCTGGATGTGAACCTGCTGGACGAAATCGGCAAGGAATTCTATCGTATTTATAAAGACGACGGGATCAACAAAATCCTGACCATTGAGGCTTCCGGCATCGCTATTGCCTGCATGACCGCCCGTTACTTTAATGTGCCGGTGGTCTTTGCAAAAAAAGCAAAGAGCAAAAATCTGGACGGCGAAGTCTTTACTTCCACCGTGCATTCCTTTACTTACGGAAAAGATTACGATATTACTCTGGCCAAAAAGTTCCTGGGCCCCGAGGATCGGGTGCTGATTCTGGACGACTTCATGGCAGTGGGCAAAGCAATGCATGGTCTGCTGGATGTATGCGAGCAGGCCGGCGCTACCGTGTGCGGCATCGGCATCACCATTGAAAAGGGCTTCCAGAGCGGTGGCGATTCCCTGCGTGCAGCGGGCTACAAGCTCACCAGCCTGGCCATTGTGGAAGGCGTGGATGACGAAGGCAATATCATCTTCCGCCCCCAGGAGGACTGAGGAATTTTCCCCTGCCGCACGGAGCGATTCTCCGAAGCGGCAAACCGCAAAAATAAAAAGAACACCCGGCTTTGCTCCGGGTGTTCTTTTTTGTACTTATCAGGAACCTGTCCGCTTATTCAGCAGCCGCTTCGCCTTCCGGCTGGGCATTCTGCTTCACACGATCGATAATCAGCTCGTAGCCGCCGTTGCCATACTGGATGCAGCGGTTAATACGGCTGATGGTAGCCGTGCTGATCTCCACGCTCTTCACGATCTGCTCATAGGTCTTGCCGTCCAGCAGCATCTTCGCAGCCTCCAGACGCTGAGCCATATCGGCCAGCTCCTTCATGGTACACAGATCTTCGAAAAAGGTATAGCACTCTTCCATGCTCTGCAAAGAAAGGATGGCCTCGAACAACGCGGTGGTCGCGGGGTTTCTCAGATGATTCTTGTCAGCCATTACGCACCTCACAATTGCTTTCTTGTTTTATTTGACTAAAGTGTATCACATAAAATTCCAAAAAGCAAGCCCGCATCATGGAATTTTTACGTTAATTTACACAAAACTTTTGCTCGTTTTGCCCAGTGGTAACGGGCAAAAAAAGAGAGCCTGCCTCGCCTTCTTCAAACGGACGGCTCTGCTGTCTTATGAGCAGGAATTATTTTAGCACGACTTTTTGCCAATTGCAAGTGATTTGGTCGAATTAACACTTTATTATTGCAAATTAGTACATTGCAACAATGTGTATGTGCCAAAAGGACAAAAATTCCAATAAAGAATGGATTCGAAACGTTTTTTCCTGTTACAGGCTCTGATCCGGATGCAGCTCACCCCCCAGCAAATTACCTGGTCAGCTCTGCTCTTGCGCATGCCGTTCCGGCTGTTTTTCTCTCCTTCCGCCCGCTTCCGGCGCAGAAGAGAAAACTGCGCAATGCTTTTGTAAACTGGCCCCTCAATGTAAAAAAAGAGCGGTGCTCATAATGAGCACCGCTCTTTTACAGCTGTTTCCGGCCCTTTTGCATTTGACTCGCGATGTGCGACTTAAAAACACCGCGAACGCCGGGCCGAAGCCGTTCTATTTACAATCGAATCGCCGCGCAGCACCGCTCCGCCTGTTCTCCCAAAGGCTTGCGCCCACAAAAACGGAACCGGCGCCACATGCGGCAGGATGAAAGCGATTGGTTGCGCCCCAACGGGGCAGAAATCAGCCAGACTGGCTTATTTCATCATGCTGGCAACTTCAGCAGCGAAGTCGTCGGACTTCTTCTCCAGGCCCTCGCCCTTCTCGTAGCGAGCGAACTTGGTGATCTTGATCTCGCCGCCCAGCTCCTTGGCCACCTTATCGGTGTACTTGGCAACGGTCAGATCGTTATCCTTAACGAACTCCTGATCCACCAGGCAGTTCTCCTTGTAGAACTTGCCGATGCGGCCCAGAACCATCTTCTCCTTGATGGCGTCGGGCTTGTTGGCATTCTTGGGATCGTTGGCAATCTGAACCAGCAGGATCTCCTTCTCCTTCTCGATTACCTCGGCGGGCACGTCAGCCTCGCACAGGTAGCCGGGGTTGGCAGCAGCGATCTGCATGGCAATGTCCTTGCCATAAGTCTCGAACTCGGGCTTCGCAGCGATCTCATCGCTGGTATCGAAACCAACCAGAACGGCATGGGTGCCGCCGGCATGGATGTAGGCAGCGCATACACCCTCGTAACGCTCGAAACGACGGATCTTGATGTTCTCGCCGATGACCAGGATCTTCTCCTTCAGAGCAGCCTCAACGGTATCCTCGCCCATCTTGCAGGCCAGTAGAGCTTCCACATCAGCGGGGTTCTGCTCGGCAACAACATTGGCAACGTCCTTTACGAAGGCCTGGAACATATCGTTCTTGGCAACGAAGTCGGTCTCGGCGTTCACCTCAACCACAACGCCCACCTTGCCACAGACAGTGGCGTAAACCATGCCCTCGGCAGCGATGCGGCCAGCCTTCTTCTGAGCGGCAGCCAGGCCCTTCTCACGCAGGTACTCAACAGCCTTGTCGAAATCGCCGCCGGACTCGGTCAGAGCCTTCTTGCAATCCATCATGCCGCAGCCGGTCTGCTCGCGCAGATTCTTAACGTCTTGTGCAGTAAAAGCCATTTTGATTATCCCCTTTCGTTATCGGTGGAAAATGGTGCTCAGGCCTCGACAGCCTCAGCGGTCTCCTCAGCGGCGTTCTGCTCGCCCTGACGGCCTTCCATCACAGCGTCAGCCATGGCGCCGGCGATCAGCTTAACAGCACGGATCGCGTCGTCGTTGCCGGGGATCACGTAGTCGATCTCGTCGGGGTTGCAGTTGGTGTCGACGATCGCAACGATGGGGATGTTCAGCTTGCGGGCCTCGGCCACAGCAATGCGCTCCTTGTGGGGGTCAACGATGAACATCGCCTTGGGCAGGCCGTGCATGTTCTTCACACCGCCCAGGAACTTCTCCAGCTTCTCGATCTCCAGCTGCAGCTTGGCAACTTCCTTCTTGGGCAGCAGATCAAAGGTGCCGTCCTCGCTCATCTGGCGCAGCTGCTCCAGGCGGTCGATGCGCTTGCGGATGGTGCGGAAGTTGGTCAGCATGCCGCCCAGCCAACGAGCGTTCACATAGTGCATGCCGCAGCGGGTAGCCTCGTCCTTAATGGACTCCTGAGCCTGCTTCTTGGTGCCGACGAACAGGATCTCGCCGCCCTCGGAAGCAACCTCGCGAACAAAATTGTAAGCCTCGTCCAGCTTCTTAACGGTCTTCTGCAGGTCGATGATGTAGATGCCGTTACGCTCGGTGAAGATGTACTTCGCCATCTTGGGGTTCCAGCGACGGGTCTGATGACCGAAGTGCACGCCGGCTTCCAGAAGCTGCTTCATAGATACTACTGCCATGTTTAAATCCTCCAAAAAATTGTTTTTACCTCCGCATTGCATGCATGATCTCCCACCCTTGCGGGCACAGGGGAACAAAGCAATGCGTGTGTATTGCCGGTATAGTATACCACAAGGGATGCGGGAATACAAGCACTTTTTCGCATTTTCCCGTTGAAATTCCAATAAAAAGGCGGCGAAAGCCCTGTGTGCCTCCGCCGCTCCTTTTCTATTCATTTTCCAGGGCGTATTCCTGGCCGAACATCAGATCATATTGCAGCATCCAGTGCTCGTCGAACCACTGACTCTGCTCGTCGGTCAGTTCCTCGGTATCGGCGGAACCATCCGGCTGGATGGTCACGCCGTGGGTACGGCTGCGATAAGCCGACAACTGATCGATCAGATGATCAAACAGTCCCGGCTGTTCCAGGCCGTACAGTTCAAAGGTTACCGGACTGATGTCGTAGGCTGCCACCGTGCCGATGTCCACCGGTTCGTCCCAGTAGTTGGACCAGATCAGCAGCGGCATCTTGTGCAGCTCCGGCGCCTCGCTGTTGGATGCAGAGGAGTAGCCAGTGGCGGTGTAAACCTCATAACCGCTTCCGATGGGATTGTAGTGATCGCCCCAGAACACCAGGATCACAGGTTCGTCCACCTGAGAGAAGTAGTCGGTAAGCTCGCCCAGCATGGCATCCGCTTCCTTTACGCCGGTGGCGAAGTCCCGCAGCGCGCCCAGCGTCTTTTCGCTGATTCCCTCGGGAGCGCTCACAATATCCACCAGCTCCTCTTCCGGATAGTTGCCCTCGTTGTAGCTGGTGTGATTCTGCATGGTCACCGCGTGCATGAACAGCGGTGTATCCGTATCCCGTTCTTCCCATTCCTGAATGATGCGGCGGGTCATCTCCGCATCGGTCACGAGGCCGCTTTTCCACTCGGTAAAACGCTTCTTCTCCGGATTTTCAAAATTCTCCAGCGAGATGAATTCGTCAAAGCCCAGATTCGGGTAAGCGGTGTTACGGCTCCAGAACTTGGCGTAATAGCAATGGATTGCCTGGGTGGCGTAGCCCTGTTCCTTTAAATAGGAAGCGATCGAAAACATGGGCCGGGTTACATGCTGCTGGAAGGGCTTGCAGCCACCGGGCAGAAACTCCATCGAGTAGCCGGTAAGCGCCTCAAACTCCACGTCGCAGGTACCGCCGCCGAAGCTGGGGCTGTAAGCCTTGCCATAAGCGGCGCTTTCCATCAGCCGGTGAAGATTGGGGGTGACCTCCTGATCGAACTCCACCCCGTATTTCTCCAGCTCGGCCACATCCCAGAAGGATTCGTTCATCACAAAAATGATGTTGGGCTGCTTCACGGCCCCGTCACCCTCGTTTTTGTAGCCGCCCGCAAACTTCGGGCCCAGATCCTGACTGGCAGCCTTATCCAGAATCTCCTGCACCGCTTCCTCGCTGTATCCTTCGGGTTTATCCACCTGCAGGTTCTGAATATTGGTCAGAAAGCCGGCGATGACGCCATAATTGCGGTAATAACGGTTCTGCATCCACATATCCGGCGTGATCCCCACCAGCTGGGAAACCGTAGGATTGATGAATACGCCGAACACCAGCACAAGCACACCCGCTGCAGGAATTCCCGCGGCCAGCGCCCTTGTGCGGAGTGCGGTTTTAGGCTCCCGAATAAAGCAGGCCAGCACAAACAGCACGGCGAAAATTACCCCGCTGACCCACATGGAGGTCTGCAGCTCCAGACCGGCCTTTCCCATCACATCGCTGGCTTCCGAAACCTGAGACAGATCCCAGGGAAAGAACGGCTCGCCCCGCAGTTTCAGCTTATAATATGTAACCGCCGCCGGGATGCAACCCAGCGCCCCGGTGACCAGAACCGCCAGCGGATGCAGCCGTGTGGCTCTGGCCAGGGCCTGATAAATACAGCCCAGCAACAGCCAGGTGAGCAAGAATGCCGGCAGGTGCGGCAGAACATTCTCGGTGAGCACTTCCGGGGCAAACTCCTCACCCCGATGAATCCATTCGGCGCACACAAGGGTGATCAGGCTTACAATCGGAGCCATAGCCAGCCGCAGCGCACTCAACCGCCGGACAACTCCGGAAAGGTATGATGGTTTTGTTTTGACGTCTTGCAACGAATTGTTCCTCCTTTGGCTGGGCACACCGCCTGTACCGGTGCCCTTTTCCCGCGCTTCGATGTTTCTGTTTACTTTGCTGAAAAAGAAAACGAAACAACAGCGGCATTTTTTTCATTTCCCGGGCAATCCCACCTTTGGGGTGTTTTTCCTGCAAATCCCGTAGTAAATGGAAACGCTGTTTATTATACGCCGTGCCCGGTGGGCCGCGCAAGTTATCAGCTGCTTACAAAATTGTGAAAAATCGCCCGAAGCCCATCTTCCTCCGGCCGTGGAGGCAGATCCTGCACCGGGCAGTTCACCAGAATCACATCCTCGCCTATGGTCTCAATCTGCTGCCAGGGGATGACCATATCCTCTCCCCGGCCCAGTAGCCCGAACCAACGGGGCCGCCCCCGCAGAATCAGGCTGCACACCTGCGCGCTGCCCATCTCCAGCTCCAGATCATCGGCCCGGCCCAGTTTTACGCCGGAGCCCAGCTGCACCACATCCTTTTTACACAGCTGCCGCAATGTCATGGTCCATCGCCCCCTCTTTTGTTTTCTTTTATTGATATGTTCCAAACCGGTAGCCAATTCCCAAAGTTTTGCCGGGGCATTGGCCCGGCGCAGAAAATCGTGTATAATAAAAACAATATCCCCGGGCCCTGCGCCCTTGGACGATTGCAAAGGAGAATCTGGCCTTATGTATAAAAACATCATCTTCGACCTGGGGGGCGTTGTGGTTGATTTCAATCCCCGGGAGTTTTTGCTGGAACGCTTTTATAATGAGGAAATTGAGCACAAGGTGTTCGATCTGACCTTCGGCAGCGAAGAATGGACGCTGCTGGACGCCGGGCAGCTGAACCGGGCCGAGGGCAACGCACGCATGCTGGAAAAAGCCAGGGCTGAGGGCTGTGCCTTTGAAGTACAAAGCGTACTGGACGACTGGGCCCGCATGCTCAAAACCCGCCGCAAAACCGTGGAAGTAATCAAGCGGCTGAAGAAAATGGGCTTTTCCATCTATTACCTGTCCAACATCCCGCAGGACGTGATCGACGAGATTCGCCAACGGGATTTCTGGCCCCTGTTCGACGGCGGTATCGCTTCCTGTGAAGTAAAGCTGACCAAGCCGGATCCGGCCATTTACAAGCTGCTGCTGGAACGCTGCCAGCTGATCCCCTCCGAGACCATTTTTGTGGACGACAGCAAGCCCAACACCACTGCCGCCTTTGATCTTGGCATCACCGGCATCCACTACAAGGGCAGCTCCTCCTTCATCCGGGCGCTGAACACCTGCGGCATTCCCATCAAGGAACATCTGCTCTGGTAACCCCCAAAAAACAGCAGGACGCTGTGCACTTTCCCTCTCATCGGGAAGGCGCATGGCGTCCTGATTTTTTTGACAGTTTTTTCTCCGCTGCCGCGCTACAATTGAAATCACAGCGGGTGAACATGCCCTGTGAAAGGAGCGGGATGCAGCCGTGAAAACCGTGATCTATCTGGATGTCCTGTTGCTGTTGAATTTTCTGGTGGCATATCTGCTTTTGCGTGCCGTGGGGTTTCTCTGCGGCGCGCCCCCGGGCTTTCTGCGCACCTGCGCCGGGGCTGTGCCGGCCGCGCTGTCCACCCTGATTCTGCTGGCTCCGCCCATGCCCGCTGCCGCGTGCATCCTTTATCAGACGGTCAGCGCCGCCGGAATATGCCGGGCAGCCTTTCCCTTCCGGGGCTGGCGGGGCTTTGCCCGCCAGACAGTGTGGTACTTTCTTCTGAACATGGGGCTGGCAGGGGCGGTATTGCTGGCTTTGAGCCGGGATCTGCCACTGGGCGTTCAAACCAACAATCTTGCCGTATACTGGGCGGTTTCCCCCACTCTGCTTGTGGGAAGCGCCGCCGGGGTATATTTTGTTCTGCGACTGGTGCTGGCGCTGTTCGGCGCGCCCAAAGACACCGAAAACTGGCAGCTGCGCCTTTCGCTGAACGGGGCGAACGCCCCGCCACTGAACGCCCTGCTGGACACCGGCTTTCTGCTGCGGGATCCTTTGAGCGGCCAGTCCCCGATACTGGTGAGTTATAACAGCCTGCGCGGCACGTTGCCCCCGGCCATTTCCGGCTTTCTGGAACGTTATTTTGCCGGGGCCTGCCCGGAGTTTCCTCCCGGGATACCGGTACGGCTGATTCCCTGCAAAACCGCCGGGGGCATGCGCACACTTCCCGCCGTGGGGGGATTTTTTGCCCGGATTTCCGGCCCGGGGAACCCCCGTCAGGCCGAACGGGTGCTTGTGGTGTTCACCGACCAGACTTTGGCAGACGGTTCGGTGCAGGCACTGTTCGGCAAAGAATTTTATCACACCACCCGGCCCCTGCGAGAGCCTGCCCCATCGGCCGGACGGGAAAGGAGTGCTGTTGAATGAAATGCAGTTGGTTTTTGCGCGTCTGGCACGCATTGCTTCGCTGGCTTTGCCTTCCGGACGCAGTCTACTACATAAACGGGCCGGAAACTCTGCCTCCTCCCCTGACCCCCGCCGAGGAAAAGCTGGTGTTCGCCGGGCTGGAGGAGGGCCGCCAGAGCTGCCGGGACATCCTGATCACCCACAACCTGCGGCTGGTGGTATACATTGCAAAAAAATTTGAGGGCAGCAATGTTTCGGTGGAGGACATCATCTCCATCGGCACCATCGGGCTGATCAAGGCGGTAAACACCTTTGTGCCCTCAAAAAATATCAAGCTGGCCACCTATGCCAGCCGCTGCATCGAAAACGAAATTCTGATGTATCTGCGCAAAAGCAGCAACCGCCGCCAGGAAGCCAGTATCGACGAGCCTCTGAACACCGACGGCGACGGCAACGAGCTGCTTCTCTCGGATGTATTGGGAAGCGACCAGAACCAGATCAGCGCCCAGCTGGAACAGGACGCGGAAAAAGACATGCTGCGTCAGGCGGTGGCCCGGCTGGCGCCTCGTGAGCGGCAGATCATGCAGATGCGCTTCGGTTTGGCCGACGGCATTGAGCGCACCCAGAAGGAAGTGGCAGATGCCATCGGCATCTCGCAGAGCTATATTTCCCGGCTGGAAAAGCGGATCATCCTGCGGCTGCGCCGGGAGCTGGAAAAATCCCTGTGAACATCAGAGCCGGGGCCGGGCAGAAAGATTTGCCAGGCCCCGGTTTTCAGCGGGTAATTTCACACCGGCAGTCCGCTGCAAAAAGCTCCAGCAGACTGCCCGCAAGGCCCATTTCCCCCGCCGGCAGATACAAACCGTAGCAGAAGCTGTCCCGCTGCCAACAGGCCAGCGCCCCGCCGCCCGGTGCCTGCCGCAGCTCGGTGCGCACCCCGCTCACCGGCCGCACCGTAAGCTGGTCGTATTCCGGCAGATCCAGCTCCCACATCCGCAGCTCCTCATTTTCCGGAGCTACCCGCAGCACCGCCGTCCAGTTGGGCTGGATAAAGAACTCCAGCTGCCCCACGCGCCGCCCCAGAAGATAGACCCGGTCCAGCCGCAGATAGGGGGCATCGGGCAGCCGCGTCACCGCAAAGCCGGCCTTTTCGGTGAAATCCGGTCGTTCCAGCATCCGTTTTTCCTTTGCGCAGCGGTCATAAAACACCGCCCACAGAAAGGCCAGCCCTGCCGTGAGCAGAATCACCACAGCCATACAGCATAAAAGCCAGAGTTCCGAGGTCATATTTGCATCCACTCCCTTGCATCGTTTGTGTTCACAGTATGCCGGAAAACGCTTTTATGTGAACACTGTACGTATATTCCTGCTTTTTTGCGGCTGTGCGCCCTGATTTTGCCAGCCGCGGCGCTGACTGCTTTTCTCCCGACGCGGCCATACTCTGAACAGGCACCCTTGCCTGTTTGGAGTGTGAATGAGCTTGTATTACAACAAAGTGGAGCTGTGCGGCGTGGATACCTCCCGCCTGCCGGTGCTGACCGAAGCGGAGAAACGGCAGCTGCTGCGTGCCGCACACGAGGGCGACAACAACGCACGGCAGACCATGATTCGCGGCAACCTTCGGCTGGTGCTCAGCGTGGTACAGCGGTTTTCCGGCCGGGGCGAGTGCATGGACGATCTGTTTCAGGTGGGCTGTATCGGGCTGATCAAGGCCATCGACAACTTCGACCCGGAGCTGAACGTGCGCTTTTCCACCTATGGTGTCCCCATGATCGTGGGCGAGATCCGCCGCTTTCTTCGGGATAACAATCCTCTGCGGGTGAGCCGTTCCATGCGGGACACCGCCTATCGGGCGATGCAGACCAAGGAGCAGCTGCAAAAGGAGCTGGGGCGGGAACCCCGTATCCGGGAAATTGCCGCCCGGCTGGAAATGCCCGAGCGGGCAGTGACACTGGCGCTGGAAAGCGTGGTGGAACCGGTAAGCCTGTACGAGCCGGTCTACAACGACGCGGGCGACGCCATGTATGTGATGGATCAGGTGGGAGAAAACGACGGTGAGGACAGCTGGATCAGCGAAATTCTTTTCAGGGACACAGTGCACCAGCTCAGCGAGCGGGAGAAAAAAATCATGGCTCTGCGGTATCTGGCGGGCAAAACTCAGATGGAGGTGGCCCGGGAAATCGGCATCAGTCAGGCCCAGGTGAGCCGACTGGAGAAAAACGCGCTGGGCCGCATCCGGGAACAGCTGTAACGCAGCCCGGCTACAATCCTTTCAAGCGAAAAAAGGGTGTGCCCCGAATTCCGGGGCACACCCTTTTGCCATTCAATTTTATTCTTCGTAATAATAGCAGCCCACGCCCAGCGCCCCCGGACCGGTGTGGCAGGCAATGCTCAGGCCCAGCGCACTGCACTGCACCTTACAGCGGGGGAAGCGCTCCTGCACGTACTTCTGCCATTTTTTGCCCACCTCCGGTGCGCCGGAATAGGCCACGCCGATGTGCATGGGCATCCCGGCAAAACGTCCGGTCAGATCGGCGCAGATGGCATCCAGCAGCTTGTCCTGTGCCTGTGCCAGCCCGCGCACCTTACCGTAAGCATCGATGCCGCCGCCACGAATCTGCAAAAGAGGCTTGATGTTCAGAACGGTGCCGATGGCAGCCGCCGCCGGGGTAACCCGACCGCCCTTTTTCAGATATTTCAGGGTATCCACCGTCAGATAAACGCTGGCCTTGAACGCATTCTCCTCCAGATTCTGCTTGATCTGAGCCGCAGTCAGGCCGCGCTTTGCCAGCACCTGCGCATCCAGCACCGACTGGCGCTGAGGCAGCGAAATGCGCTTATTATCCACCACCTGCACCCGGCCACCGTATTCCGTTGCCAGTGCCGCCGCGGTGGCGGTGGTTCCGCTCAGCCCACTGCTCATGGGAATGTGCACCACCGCTTCATAATCGTTCAGAAGCCGATCCCACAGGTTGGTCACCGTTTCCGGGCTGGGCTGACTGCTGGTAATGTTGGCGCCGGCCGCCTGCAGCCGGTAGAACTCCTCCGCTGTCAGATCCACGCCCTCCAGCATCCACTGCCTGTCCACCGAAAAGGGCATGGGCAGGCAGTAAACCCCCAGCTTCTGGGCTTCCTTTTCCGAAATGCCACTGTTTGTATCGGTCACGATTGCGATCTTCATCTTCTCTATCCGCCTCTCCGCCCCGGCGCGGGCGCTGATTCCCTCTTCTGCGTACGTTCTATAAATAAATGGTACACGTCCCGGGCCGGTTTGTCAATCCGTCCTCCTTTGCCACCCCTTTCTCCCGGCTTTTTTACCCTCTGGCACTGGTCAGCACAGCGATTTTGTGGTATGCTTTATAATGTATTTTTATGGGCTGCCGGTGGCTTTGCCGTATGCCCGCCGCATTCCATGCCTGTTTGAACAAAAAGGAGCCCTTGCCCTATGACCTACCGCCTGCGCAGCCAGACCGGCGATTCCATCGCCGTGCCACAGCTGATCTTCACCAACCTCACCCGTGCCACTGGCGACCACATGCGGGTGGCCCTTTACATTCTGGCCACCCACAGCACCGATCCCAAGGACATTGCCCACGCTCTGGCCCTGAAGAACGTGCAGGCCGCCCAGAAGGCACTGGATTTCTGGCATGGGGTAGGCCTTCTGGAGCTGGAGCGGGACGCCACACCTCCCGCCCCTCTGCCTGTCAAGCAGCCACCGCTCACCGCTGAGGAGCTGCGCATGGCCGCCATGCGTGACCCCATGGTGAGCACTCTTGCCACCGAGGCGCAGACCTATCTGGGCCAGAGCCTGGGCCAGAAGGACATACAGCGGCTGGTGTCGCTGTATGTGAATGAAAGCATCCCGGTGGATGTGATTCTGCTGTGTGCAGCCCACATCGCCAGCCAGGGCCGCCATTCGGTGACTCAGCTGGAACGGGAGCTGGATCGCTGGGCGCAGGAAGGCGTGACCACCGGTCAGGAGGCGGAAGAATACCTCCAGCGACTGAAGGAGCGAAGCCAGCGGGAGGAAAAAGCCGCCGCCATTCTGGGCATGCCTGTGGGCTCGCTTACCCTGGCGGACAAGCGGTGCATCCGCCGTTGGTATGAGGAATTCGGTTACTCGGACGCCATGGTGGAGGAAGCGGTGCTTCACGGTAACGGCAGCAAGGACCCCAAATACATCAATGGTATTCTGAAAAGCTGGTACGCCAAGGGCTGGCGCACCCCCACCGACGCCCGAGGCGGCGGATCGCTGGCTGGTGCAAATGTGCGGGTAGACCGTCAGGCCCCCAGCGGCAACGACATCCTGCAGCGGCCCGCACGCCGTCCGCTGCGCCTGAAACGGGAGGAATAAGCCATGCGCACCAAAAACGAACTGTATCGGGAAGCTCTGCGCCAGGTGGCCAGCCGCCGCCAGCGGGCGGTAACTCAGGCCCAGGAACGCCGGGCCGGAGCACTGGCTGCTCTGCCCCGGCTGGGTGAACTGGAAGCGCAGGTGCGGGCTCTGGGGCTGCGCACCATGGAGCTGGCCGCAAAAGGCGCACCGGAAGCCGAGCGTCAGGCAGTGGCCGAACAACGCCGCCAGACCCAGGCAGACATCAATCGGCTGCTTGCCGAAAACGGCTACGGCCCCCAAAGCCTGGAACCCCGCTATGTCTGCCCGGACTGCCAGGACACCGGCATGGTGAACGGCCGCCTGTGCCCCTGTGTGGGCAAGCTGGCAAGGCAGCTGCGCTGGCAGGAGATCAGCGAGGAAACACCCCTGAGCCTGTGCAGCTTTGAGAGCATGGATCTTTCGCTTTATCCGGATGCCGTCGACCCGGCCACCGGCGAAAATATCCGCGCCCTGATGCGGGACAATTTGAACTATCTGCAGGCATACGCCCGGGAGTTTGATCTGAAAAGCGCAAATCTTCTGCTGTATGGCAACGCAGGGCTTGGCAAAACCCATGCTGCGCTTTCCATCGCCAAAACCGTTCTGGAAAAAGGCTTCAATGTGGTGTATATCTGCGCCCAGAATCTGTTCAGCCAGCTGGAACGGGAACGCTTTGCCGACAGCTGCCCTCTGCTGGAAGCCGTGATGGAAGCGGATCTTCTGATTCTGGACGATCTGGGCACCGAATATGTAAACCCATATATGTCCAGCTGCTTCTATAACCTTTTGAACACCCGCATTCTGGAAAAGCGGCCCACCATCTACACCACCAACATTGTGGACGGCAAGGCCTTTGAAGCCCGCTATACCGAGAAGATTGCCAGCCGTCTGGGTGGCAGCTGTGAGCCGGTTCTCTTTTTGGGTCAGGACATTCGGGGACTGAAAAGCCGGATGTGACCAAAAACGGGGCGTACTGCCCCCTATCTGCTTGCAACAAAGGAAACGAGCCTTCGGGTCCGTTTCCTTTGTTTTGCCCCAAAACGGGGCTTTTGACTGTGTGTGAAAACGGAGGATTGTGAAACAATGAAGGAAAACATCATGGGAACCAAGCCGATGACCCCGCTTTTGCTGGGCATGGCCTTCCCCATCATGATCAGCATGCTGGTGCAGGCGCTGTATAACGTGGTGGACAGCATCTTTGTGGCCCGTCTCAGCGACGCGGCTCTCACCGCCGTGAGCTTTGCCTACCCGGTGCAGATGCTCACCATCGCAGTGTCGGTTGGCACCAGCATCGGCGTAAACGCTCTGCTCAGCCGCCGGCTGGGCGAGGGCGACCGGCAGGCAGCTGACCGGGTGGCCCACAACGGCCTTTTGCTGATGGTGGCAAGCTGGGCGGTATTCGCCGTATTCGGCCTGTTCTTTTCGGAGTTGTTTTTCAGCTTCTTCACCAAAAATTCGGAGGTTGCCGGAGGTGGCGCGGCCTACCTGCGCATCTGCCTGGTGTTCAGCCTGGGCATGTTTTTACAGATCTGCCTGGAGCGGCTGATCCAGGTGACCGGCAAAACCGTTTACCAGATGGCCAGCCAGCTCACCGGTGCTGTGGTAAACATCATTCTGGACCCCATCCTGATCTTCGGCATGTTCGGTATGCCGAAGATGGGCGTTGCCGGTGCAGCCGCAGCCACCGTGATTGGTCAGTGGATCGGCTGCGGCGTGGCTCTGGTGCTGAACCTGCACCACAACAACGAGGTTCGGCTCCGTGCCAGCGCCCTCCGCTTTGATTTGCCTACCGTAAAGAGCATCTATTCGGTGGGGCTGCCCAGCATCATCATACAGAGCATCTCCAGCGTAATGACCTTCGGCATGAATTTCATTCTGGCCGGCTTTTCCGAAACCGCCGTCTCTGTGCTGGGAATTTATTTCAAGCTGCAGAACTTTGTGTTCATGCCCGGCTTCGGCCTGACCAGTGCTCTGGTTCCCATTGTGAGCTATAACTATGGCGCAGCCAAAAAGCAGCGCATTCTGACCTGCACCAAAACAGCCATGATTTCCATTACCGTAATCATGATCTTTGGCACTGCTCTGTTCCAGCTGTTCCCCGGCCAGCTGCTGGCACTGTTCAGCGATGGTGGTGATCTGGCCCGCACCGGTGAGCCGGCGCTGCGCATCATCTCGCTGAGCTTTGTGTTCGCGGGCATTGCCATTGTGCTCAGCAGCCTATTCCAGGCGCTGGGTGAAGGGCTGCACAGCCTGCTTATGAGTGTATTCCGCCAGCTGGTGCTTCTTTTGCCCATCGCCTGGCTGCTGTCGCTTTCCGGCAATGTGGATCTGGTGTGGTATTCCTTTTTGATTGCTGAAGCAGTTTCGCTGTGCTTTGCGCTCACACTCTTCCGGCGCAGCTACAACAAGAAGATCAAACATTTAGGCGGCGTGACATAAGAAAACAACGCCGGAAAAGGGCTGTTTTTGCGGGATTGCAGCGCCAAAATCCTAAGGCAGAACCGTCGTGTTTTTATGTCACACCGGCCTTGGGCGGCGTTTGATTTCCGCCTTTTGCCCGGAGCGGTTCCTATTTGGCAGCCGCCCGGGCTTTTTTGTTGCGCAACCCCGCCAGGCTGTGCTATACTTTTGCTAAAGTATGATTTATTTGTGTGCAGGAGGCAATTGGATATGGCAAAAGCAAAAACCGGTGAAGCGGGGCCGCTGGGCGGTGCGGTGATCAGTCAGCAGATCGCAGCCCAGCTGCTGCGCGAAATGCGCACCGGCCCCTACGAAAGCTGTGAGCGACTGCCCGCCGAGGTGGAGCTTGCGGCCCGCCTGGGGGTCAGCCGCACGGTAATCCGGGACGCACTGGCCGAACTGGAGCGGGAGGGCTATGTGGAACGGGTACGCGGCATCGGCACCGTGGTAAACCGGCGCATCGTTGCACTGGATAACCGTCTGGACCAGAAATTTGAATACAGTGCCATGATCCGGGCCGCCGGCTACGCGCCTCACGCGGACAGCATCTCGGTGCAGCAGCTCACGGCAGACAGCCACCTGGCTCACCAGCTGGAGCTGGAGGTGGGCGATCCGGTTCTGATGGTGCGCAAACGGGTGCTGGCAGGCGAGATGCCGGTGATCTACTCGGTGGACTATCTGCCCGCAAAGCTGCTGGATCATGAAAGCGCCCAGCGGCAGGATTTTGCTCGCCCCATCTTCGATATTCTGGAGGAGGTATGCGGCGTTTCGGTGACCAGCACCGTCACCCACACCAGCGCTGTGCTGGGCGATGCTGCCATCCGGAAAACGCTGGAGGTGCCGGACCACGAAGCGCTCCTTCTGATGGATGAGGTCAGCTTTTCCAAGCTGACCCGGCCGGTGATGTATTCCCTTTCTTATTACACCAACTTCTTCTCCTTCTCGCTGCTGCGCAAGAAGGTCTGAAAACGCAAAAAGGCAGGTCTGCATGACCTGCCTTTTTCGTTACACCTGTACCGGTTGAGGGGTGTCTGCCTGCGGCTGACCGGGCAGAAGGCACACCTGCCCCTGCTGCACACAGGCAGTATAGCTTAAGCCTGGCTGAGCCTGCCCGCTGGCAATGCTGTCGGCCAGAGCCTGCTCCACCGCCCGGCTCACCTGACGGCGCAGCTCCCGGGCTCCGTAGGCGCTCCGTCCCCGCCGGGCAAGCTCCTGCGTCAGCTCCCGGGTATGGCTCAGCCGGTAGCCGCTGCGGCCTGCCCGCTGCTCCAGCTCATCCAGAAGCTGTTCGGTAATCTGTTCCAGTGCTGCCCCTTCCAGTGGCGAAAATACCACTGCCTCATCCATCCGGCCCAGCAGTTCGGGCCGGAAAAAGTGTTTTGCTTCCTCCAGCGCCAGCTCCTTCTGCCGGGCAATCTGTACCGCCTGCCCGGCCGCAAAGCCCAGTGCTCCCGCCTGCCCGCACAGATGCCGTGCGCCCAGATTGCTGGTAAGCAGCACGATGCAATGGCAAAAGCCGGTTTTTCGGCCCTCGCTGTCGGTCAGCTGGCCTTCCTCCAGAATCTGTAACAGCAGGTTCTGCACGTCCGGGTGGGCTTTTTCGATCTCGTCGAACAGCACCACACTATACGGGCGGCGGCGCACCGCCTCGGTAAGCTGGCCACCCTCACCATGCCCCACATAGCCCGGAGGCGCACCGATGAGCCGGGCAGCAGCATGAGCCTCCATATATTCGCTCATGTCAAAACGGATCAGTGCCTTTTCGCTGCCGAACCACTGGCTGGCCAGTGCCCGGGCCAGATGCGTCTTGCCCACGCCGGTGGGCCCCAGAAACAGAAACGCCCCTATGGGCCGGGTCTGATCCCGCAGACCGGTGCAGGCCCGGCGCACCGCTCCGGCCACCGCGTGCACCGCCTGCGGCTGCCCCACCACCGCCTGGGCCAGCCGCTCTTCCAGCTTGTCCAGCTTCTGACGCTGGTGCTCGGTAATGCGCTCGGCAGGCACTCCACTGGCTCTGGCCACCACTGCCGCCAGCTGATCCGGTTCCAGTGTGGGCATACCCGGCTGGCCCTGATTCTGAATGTGCAGCGCGGCGGCGGCTTCGTCGATCAGGTCGATTGCCTTGTCCGGCAGAAAGCGCCCCGGCAGATACCGGACCGACAGCTCCACCGCCGCCTCCAGCGTGCGCTGGGGCAGCACCACCTGATGAAACCGCTCATATCGGGAAACCAGCCCCTGCAAAATCTGCACCGTCTGCCGGGGTTTCGGCTCCTCCACCAGCACCCGGCCAAAACGCCGTTCCAGCGCCGGATCCTTCTGCATGCAGCGGCGATATTCCTGCTGGGTGGTGGCGCCGATCATCCGCAGCTCGCCCCGGGCCAGCAGCGGCTTCAGAATATTGGCCGCATCGATGGCGCCTTCCGCTGCGCCTGCCCCCACCACCGTGTGCAGCTCATCCACAAACAGGATGGTGTTGCCCTCCCGGCAGATCTCTTCCAGCAGGTTTTTCAGCCGCTCCTCAAAATCGCCCCGGTATTTGGTGCCCGCCACCAGGCTGGCCATGTCCAGACTGAGCAGCCGGCGGCCCTGCAATGTATCCGGCACCCGGCCTGCGGCAATCCGCTGGGCCAGCGCTTCGGCCAGCGCGGTTTTGCCCACCCCCGGCTCGCCCACCAGACAGGGGTTATTCTTCTGGCGGCGGCAAAGGATCTCAATCATCCGTTCCAGCTCACTTTCCCGACAGAACACCGGGTCCAGCCCGCCCTCCGCCGCAATCCGGGTCAGATCCTTGCCGTATCTATCGCTGGCCCGGCTGCTCCGGCTGGGCGCCGGGGTACTGAATTTGGGCTGCAGCGGCAGCACCAGCTGGCCGGAAAGCTGGCGACACTCCTTGGCGGCGGCATTCACGTCCACCCCCAACTCAGCCAGCCAGCGACTGGCAGTGCAGGTAGGGTCCTCCAGTATGGCGCAGAGCACATGCTCGCACTGGGCCTCCTTCATGCGGGCAGCATGGGCCCCCAGCACCGCAAAATCCAGTGCCTTGCAGCTTTCCGCCATCATATTTTTCGGGCTCAGGCGGCAGGCGGTATCCCCCGGCTGCTGCTCCACCCTTCCCAGAATCTTTGCCGGAGTCACACCACGGGCCGCCAGTAGATTGGCCGCCGGGCTTCCCCCCTGGGTCAGAATCGCCAGCAGGATATGACCGGTGCTCACCTGCCGCTGCCCCTGCTGCCCTGCCAGCGAAAGGGCCAGATTCAGCATTTTCGCCGCGCTGCGGGAAAAGCCTTTAAACCGGTAGCTCATTGCCATCGTTCTCCCTTCGTTTGTTCGTTCCGGCAAGAGTATGGCCCGCCGAATACACGTTTTAAACCGGAACGATGCAAAAAGCCCGCCTTCCGGCATCCGCATACCGGAAAGCGGACTTTTTTCCTGTTTGTTGAGCTGTTTTGAATCACACGCAGATGTCCCGACGGGAAAAAGCTATCACACCGGCGACAAAGAGGGCCAGCGCCCCCAGATACAGCCCCGCCAGTGGAAAAATATTTTCTCCATTTGCCAGTGCCACCGGGTCATACATCGTCACCGGGGTAAACCAGCGCAGAAACTCCGCTTCTTCCCCCACACCGGCCAGCATATTCAGCAGAACAAAGGCCACGCACAGGCCTCCTCCCACCCACAGGGCCGGGCCACTGCTCTGAAACAGGCAGGCCGAACAGAAGCACAGCCCCGCAAAGAACAGCAAAAGCCCCAGATCGCCCAGATTCACCAGAGCAAAACGGTCGAATTCCAGCTCACCGGGGAACAGTACTTCCGCCAATCCCCCGCACAGGCCGGTCATATAGCCCACCAGCAGCACCACTGCCGCCACAAGCACAAAGGCCTGAGTAACAGCCAGCTTCCAGCGGGGCACCGGGCTGGCCAGCAGCCAGGCCATGGCCCCGCGCTCCATATATCGCACCAGCAGCCGCTGCACCAGAATCAGAATCATCACCAGTGGCAGCGCAACCAGCAGAAAGCCGTAAAGATAATTGGCCAGAAACTGGGTCAGGCTGGCTCCCGGATTGCTCATGCCAAAAGCCGCAAACAGCTCCGGCATGCTCTCCATCATGGTATTCAGGCTGTCGCCCAGTTTGGGGTCGAACATGCCGGTGATCATGGATCCGTACAGAGTGACCACCCCAAGGAAAATCACCGCCAGCAGGCCGTTTGCCCGCAGCTCCTTTTTCAGCAACGCTCCGCTCATTTGTCCTGCCCCCCATACATCCGCAAAAACATATCCTCAAGGTTTTCCTGCCGGGTTTGTAGGTCCTGCACGCCGCTTTGCGCCGCCTGTGCCAGCAGCCGGGCCACCGGTTCACCCCGGCCAAGGCGCAGCTGCACCCACTCGCCCTTTGCCGCCGCACCGGGCCAGCCCTCCGCAAACACCGCCGCCCGCGCTGCAGTTTCAAACCGCAGCTGATATACCCGGCTGGCCTTGGTTCGCAGTTCGCCCAGCTGTTCCACCGCCGCAACACGTCCGCTGCGCAGAAGGGCTGCCCGATCGCACAGGCGCTCCACCTCTTCAAAGATATGGCTGGACAAAAGGATCGTCACACCCTGCTGTTTTTCCGCCAGAAGAATTTCCCACAGCTGGTTTTGCATCAGCGGATCCAGGCCGCTGGTGGGTTCATCCAGAATCAGCAGCTGGGGACGGTGCATCAGCGCGCACACCAGCCCCACCTTCTGTTTGGTTCCCTTGGACATTTTTCGAATCTTCTGATTCGCATCCAGCCCGAACCGGGCGCACAGCTGCAGGGCATGGGAAAGATCACGCTGCCCCCGCAGCCCCGCCATCAATCGGATAAAGTCCATACCGGTCATATCGTCCATCAGAGCAAGTTCTCCGGGCAGATATCCCACCTGCCGCTGTACCCGGGCTGCCTGTGTAAAACATTCTTTTCCGAAAATACGGGCGCTGCCGCTGTCCGGCCGAACGAAACCCATCAGCTGGCGGATGGTTGTGGTCTTGCCCGCGCCATTCGGCCCCAGAAGGCCAAACGCTTCGCCCTGCTTCGCCTCAAAATCCAGCCCGAACACACCCCGACCCCTGCCGTAATCTCTGGTCAGATTGCTGACTGTTATCACCGATTCGCTCATTGATATTCCTCCTTGTAGGCATAGCTGCGCAGAATGCCCCGCCACACCATGTATTCCCTTACCAGCTCCTCCAGTTCCAGAGGCTTCTGCTCCATGCGCCGGCGGTGGATGTAACCGTCGGTCAGATAGACCAGCATATCCAGCACCTGCCGCGGCTGCACACCGGGGCGGAATTTCTCCAGATCCACTCCGGTGAAGTACCGCTCCCACAGCTCCTCCAGCACCCGCACCTGGTATTTTTGCAGCGCCGGGCCGATATCCCGCTCAGCGGTGTAGTACATCCGCACCGAAAATTCCAGCGCCCAGGGCAGCTTTCGCAGAATGGCCAGCTTTTCCTCCATGCCGTAATCCAGCAGCTCGAAAAAGTCGGTGATGCCCGCCATCTGCTCCATCTTCATGTTCTGTTCAATAAACGACTGCAAGTACCGGGCCAGATATAAGTACAGCGTCTGCTTGTTTTTGAAATAATAGAACAAAAGCCCTTTGGAAATGCCCGCCTTGCGGGCAATCTCCTCGGTGCTGGCCCGTTTATAATCGCTTTGGGCAAACACCTCCATGGCGGCGTGCATCACCGCCTTTCGTTTTTCTCTGGGCAGCTGACGCAGCCGGTCCATTCTGCCATCCCCTTTCCCTCTTCGTCCCCTTGACCCGCCGGTCAGGGTTTCTGGCTTCATTGTACCCCATTGACTCGATTTTACAAGACCCCTTCCGCGCACAAAAAAGCCCGCCCCTGTTTCCACAGAGGCGGACTTTTTCAGAACTTTTTCAAACGCCGGCTTTACAGGCCCTCTTCCTGCAGAGCGGCCTTCAGGGCCTTGGCGATCTGATCCGGGCAGGAAGTGGCACGGGGGCCGCAGGTGGTGCCCTCCATGCGGCGGATGGCTTCAGCAGCGGGCATGCCCTGCAGCAGCTGGCAGATGCCCTTCAGGTTGCCATTGCAGCCGCCCACCACGCTTACTTCCTGAATAATGCCATTTTCACTCAGGGTAACAGTGGTGCTGCGGGAGCAGACACCCCGGTTCTGATAGGTATGGGTCATGTTGGGTTTCTCCTTTTATTGTGCGTAACTGTGTGTTCTATCAAACGGGCAGGCATACAAATTCCTCTCCCGTTCCAACCGGCGAATGCTGCAGAGCAGCCCACCGGGTATGGCTTGATTATGGGCAGCGACGCCGGAAAACACGCGCCGCTTCTGCATTCATCCCTTCCGGGCCTGCGCCAGCTGTTCCAGCCGCTCCAGTGCATCGTCACCGGTACGGCACATACCCAGCGCCCGTGGGCTGCCGGTGTTGCGGCCGTGAAAATCGCTGCCACCGGTAACCAGCAGATTGCACTGAGCCGCCAGTTGATACAGCATCTTTTTATCCTCAGGGGTATTGCGGGGATGCTCAATCTCGATACCGTCAATCCGGCCCGCCAGTGCCAGCTCGGTGACCAGCTCCATGCTCTGGTACACACTGGGGTGGGCGAACACCGCCACACCCCGGGCCTTGCGGATAACTTCCAGCACCTGATCCACCGTCTGGTAGTCTGGATCGTGGAGCACCTTGCCCCCCTTACCGAACAGCGGCCTATAGGTTTCCTTATAAATACCATCCGCCAGGCCGTAGTCGCACAACACCTGCATCAGGGTGGATTTATACAGCACACCGCCGTCCTGGGCCAGGGCCAGCGCATCCTCCAGCCGGAACTGGGGATAGATCTGTTCCAGCTCCCGGCCGCTCTGGCGGCAAACCGCGTTGCGTCGGTCTGCCATCAGCTGGCAATGCGCAATCAGATCCGGGCAGCTTTCGTCCGGCCAATAGCACAGAATATGCACCCGCCGCCCCCGCTCAAAATCGAATGCGGTGAGCTCGGTGGCGGGAATCAGGCGCACATTCTCGCGCATCCGGTTGGCATAGCCGTACCGCACCGAGTGCATGGAATCGTGATCCGAGATGGCCAGATGGCTTAAACCGACACGCGCTGCCAACCGGGGCAGCCAGTCCGCCTTCAGCGAACCGTCGGAAAATGTGGTATGAGTATGCAGATCGCCGGGCATGGGCAGTTCCCTCCTTTGACCGGAATGGCAGATACGCCGCACCGGCACCAGCCGTGGGCGTGAAAAAAGTATTATTTTGCAATTAACTTTTATTATAGCATACTTTTTGCGTCACGCAAACAATTCTTGTGTCGGATACCTCCGGACGCAAAACGCCCCGGTGGCTGCGTTTGGGCAGCACCGGGGCATAAAGCGGCCAATCAGCCGTGCTTATAATAGTTGATCAGGCAGCCGTCCAGCAGAATCTGCCGTTCATCCGCAGTCAACGGCGCCAGGCTCATGTGGAATTCCAGCGGCCCTTCCAGGCTGAGCACATAGGCTTTCACACAGGAAAGATCACCAGCCAGAGCTTCCCGCACATTGGGAACCAGCACATAGTCGCCAAGGCCGAAGGGGGTGGGGCCGGCCAGCTGGAAAGGCAGCATACCCCAGTTGATCAGGTTGGAGCGATACCGCTTGGTGGCATATTCCACCGCAATATTTGCGCCTGCACCCAGCACGCGCTGGCAGCTGGCAGCCTGCTCACGGGCAGAACCGTCGCCGGGCTTCACCGCGTAGATGCTGGAGGCAATGCCCAGCTGTTTCCAGTCAAGCTCACCGCAGCCGGGCACCTGATGGATGCGCTCCAGCAGATCCGCATTGCCCTCACCGGCAGCACGGGCAGCCTCCTCGGCCTGAACCGCTTTGGCGCGGCCCACATATTCCGGATCCTTGCGGCTGAGGGTGAACTCGGCCAGGCCCAGAGGATTGGAGCGGTAGGAGCTGGTCTCACCGCTGGGAATCAGCTCATCGGTGGTGGTCACCGGATCGGTGATGTAGCTGCTGATCTTCAGCAGCAGATTCTCAGGCAAAGGCTGGATGGCCGGCCAGTCCTTGATGTTGGGCCCAAGGCGCAACATCTCGTCGTAATTGCCCTTGCCGTAGCCGGAATAAACGCGGCTGCGGTAGCTGGAATCGTCGAACTCATAGGGCGGAATGGTGGGATCGTAATCGATGTCGGTGGCGGGGGTCAGGATGCCACCGTTGCGGGTGGTGGCCGCAATGGAGCGGGCATCCATCAGTGCCACGCCGGCAATCTGCCCGCTGCCCGGCTTGGAGCCTTCCCGGCTGGGAAAGTTGCGGGTGGTATGACGAATGCTCAGCGAACCGTTGGCCGGCACATCGCCCGCACCGAAGCAGGGGCCGCAGAATGCGGTACGAACCGTGGCGCCGCCTGCCATCAGGCTGGCCAGAGCACCATTCTTCATCAGAGCCATCATGGTGGGCTGGCTGGAGGGATATACGCTCAGGGCATACTCCCCATTGCCGCCGGTGTGATCCTTCAGGATAGTGGCTGCCTCGCAGATATTGGAGTACATACCGCCTGCGCAGCCGGCGATCACGCCCTGATCCACCCGCAGTTTGCCGTTCTCGATCTTGCTGACCAGATCCAGCCGGACCTTGCCGCCCATCAGGGCTGCGCAGTCCTCCTCGGTCTTGTGCAGGATGTCCTCCAGATTCTGGTTCAGCTCCTCGATGGTATACACATTGGAGGGGTGCATGGGCAGGGCAATCATGGGGCGAACCTTGGAAAGATCCACCTCTACCAGGCCGTCGTAATAGGCCAGATCCGCCGGGGCCAGTGCTTTATAATCGCCGCCGCGGCCGTGCACGGTCAGGTAATCGTGGGTGACCTCGTCGGTGCACCAGATGCTGGACAGACAGGTGGTCTCGGTGGTCATCACATCAATACCACTGCGGTATTCCAGAGGCAGCTCAGTAATGCCGGGGCCCACAAATTCCATCACCTTGTTCTTCACATAGCCGGTTTTGAACACCGCGCCGATGATAGCCAGCGCCACGTCCTGCGGGCCTACGCCCACTGCGGGCTTGCCGGTCAGATACACTGCCACCACACCGGGGCGGGCCACATCATAGGTGCGGCCCAGCAGCTGCTTGGCCAGCTCGCCGCCACCCTCACCAATGGCCATGGTGCCCAGCGCACCGTAACGGGTATGGCTGTCCGATCCGAGGATCATCTTGCCGCAGCCGGCGTACATCTCACGCATATACTGGTGGATAACCGCCAGGTGAGGAGGCACATAAATGCCGCCATATTTTTTGGCAGCGGAAAGACCAAACAGGTGGTCATCCTCGTTGATGGTGCCGCCCACTGCACACAGACTGTTGTGGCAGTTGGTGAGCACATAGGGCACCGGAAACTTTTCCAGCCCGGAAGCCCGGGCGGTCTGCACAATGCCCACGAAGGTGATGTCGTGGCTGGTCATGGAATCGAATTTCAGCTTCAGCATCTCCGGGTCGCCACTTTGATTGTGTGCCTGCAAAATGCCGTAGGCAATGGTGCCGGTATGAGCATCCTTCACCGCATTTTCATCAAAGCCCAGAGCCGCCAGCTTTGCGGGGGCCTCGCCGTCTGCCTGCACCCACTGACCGCGGGCGTAGTACATGCCGGTCTTGCTGCAAGTTACCATTGAAAAAACCTCCTTAAACAGGGTTTCGGTGTCTGCACGGCGTTTGGCTTTTTGCTTCCCACCCGATCTGTTCCGGTTTTATCCGCGCCGTGCACACTTCACCGGGCAAAAGCCTGTATGAATCGATTATAGCACAAAGGGCCCGGCAGCGCCAACCGCTCACCGGGCCCTTTGGGGCAATTTTTTCGTTTTTTCGCGCCTTTTTCCCGCCCGTTCTGCCCGCTGCCTTGCGGCACGGGCTCACAGATA
>Peterbilt_p2__coassemble_266_pt1 | contig 45207 bp, 43 predicted proteins | sample Peterbilt_p2__metabat2_low_PE_018 | metagenome-assembled genome bin Peterbilt_p2
AGCGGCTTTTGCACCACCGATTTCTTTTGCAAGCTTAACTGCCTGCACTTTGTATTCATGATCGTATTTACGTTGACTTCGTGCCATAGTTGGGCGCCTCCTTGTTCTCTTGATTATGCTATGAAATCCTTGAAAATAGGCTGTCAACTTTATTTATACACCATCACTTCGCATTATAGGCTTTCGGCTGTGCCAGCTCCACTAAATGCCCCACACACCAGCTGACCACATATCCGCTCCCCTCTAAGTAGCCATCCTCACGCTTGGTGGCACCTAACACTTTGGCAATGCTCTGTGCAACCGAGGGCTTTTCAGCCAAAACTAATTTCATTTGCATCTGCTCCTTTCGCAAAAAAATAAGCAGCCACACACCATAGTGCATGACTGCTATGTAAAATTGATTCAGTTCGACAAACTGGAATTTCTATTTGTGTTGCCATGTCATTACATAATCTTTTTCTCCGGTAGCCTCATCTAAGCCACTATACTGAATCTCAAATCCTTCTCTCTTATAAAAAGATATTGCCCGTGCGTTCTTTTGGTATACGTTCAAGTGCAACTTGTTCCTTTTATCCTTTGCATAATTCAGCAGAATCTTACCTATACCCTGCGATTGCATTTCACCAGAAACAAAAATGCCCTCAACATATTCATCATTTAACCCTATAAAACCCTGTATTTCTGTATCATACTCATATACATAAACCTCTGCTAGTAACAACGCTTCTTTTACTGATTTGAAATTGCTTTTCCAGTATTCGGCGGGGATAAAATTATGTGCCTTTATATTTGTATCCAACCACATATCTGCAACTTTATTTATATCATCTCTTTGAAATTCTCTAATCATAACGGTGACTCTCCATAAATCTGAATTCAAATTATAACGGTCTTTGCAAATACACCATATCTACCAACTGTATACCACTCTCATAGATTGGGTGGTCATAATTATCTATAAAGAAATTTGATATGATATGCGAACGGACAAAACCACACCTTTCATAAAATGGTATTGTCAGTGGGCTATCGCCTGTTCCCACTTGCAGAATGGCATATTGCTCTCTGTAATTATTAACAATAAACTCAATTAAGGCTCTTGCATAACCTTTCCCTTGATATTCAGGAACTGTCGCAATGTTCTTGATTTCAAGTATGTCATTTTCTTTATCGGTTATGACACACTCACACTTGACCCCATTATCATCAAGTACATACATCTTGCCGTTATCAAGATAACAGTCAACCATATCTTCTTGCTCATCTGCTAATAGGAGCAAATCAAGATATTGTTTTTTATTTTCTTTAACTTCAATAATTTTCATCAATCGCACCTGCAAATCCAAATTTGTCTTTTCGTTTATGCTGCAAATTATCTCACATCGGTTTTTGAAAAACTACTTCTATATGTAAAGGCAACCCAAAGGCTGCCCCGGGCATCAAGCCTATCCTGTTTACACAGGTTCATCATCATCTGGGTCAGGCTTTGCCGCTTCCTGTTCCTTCTTCTTTTCCTGGACTTTCTTAAATACGAATAATCCACCACCACAGGCAAGCACAATCAGAGTAAGAAGTGCCGGGAGCATATTCATGGATTTCGCCTTTTCCTCTGGAGTGGGTTCTGTAATTTCAGGAACCGTTTCACCCGCTACCATTAGTGAGCTGAACAAGAAAGCCTACGTCCACATCGAGGACTGGCGGAACGGCCCCTTGCAGGGCGGACGGTATCCATACGTCTATGTGGACGGCATCTACCTGCGCCGCAACTGGGGCGGAGAGTACGAAAATGTTGCTGCTTTGGTGGCAATTGCCGTAAATAAGGACGGTTTTCGTGAGGTTTTGGGTGCCGCTGAGGGAATGAAAGAGGATAAGGCCAGTTGGGTCAGTTTCTTCCAGCGGCTCCGCGGACGCGGCTTGGACGGCGTGAAGCTCATCGTCGGCGACAAGTGCATGGGGATGCTGGAGACTGTGGGCGAGGTGTTTCTGGACGCCAAATACCAGCGCTGCACGGTGCATTTCTATCGCAACGTTTTCTCTGTTGTGCCCAAATCCAAGGTCAAAATTGTGGCAAAAATGCTCAAGGCGATCCACGCCCAGGAGAGCAAAAGGCGTCCCGCGAGAAGGCGAAGGCCGTGGTCGCCGAGCTGTGCGCCATGAAGCTGAAGAAGGCCGCCAAGAAGGTCGAGGACGGCGTTGAGGAAACGCTGACCTACTGCGATTTTCCCAGCGAACACTGGACGCGCATCCGCACCAACAACGTGATCGAGCGGCTGAATCGGGAGATCCGCCGCAGAACCCGCGTGGTGGGAACGTTCCCTGACGGCAACTCCGCTCTGATGTTGGTCTGCGCCCGGCTCCGCCATGTGGCGGGCACCCAGTGGGGCAACAAGAACTACATGAACATGAAGAACTTGGAGGCGGTCATGGACGACGCCTCTATTGCCGACTGACTTCATTCGGCCGGAGCCTGTAAACAATTTTGCGCATAAATCTTGATGGCACCCAACCTCCAATAAAAGCAGCACCCGTCTCCGGAATTTCCGGGGGCGGGTGCTGCTTTTTCGTGTGTTTTATGGAATGAGGAAGGGCAGAGAACCCGTTTTACAGGCCCCGTTCCTTCTTCCAGGCCAGGAATTCCTCGAAGCTGCCGGTGCGATCCAGGCAGCCCTCCTGACCCAGGGGAATCTCAATGATCCGGTTGGCAATCTCGTCGATGAACTGATGGTCATGGGAGGAGAAGAGCAGGTTGCCCTTGAAGGAGGCCAGACCGTTGGACAGCGCCTGAATGCTTTCCAGATCCAGATGGTTGGTGGGCTGATCCAGCACCAGAACGTTGGAGTGGGCCATCATCATGCGGGAGAGCATGCAGCGCACCTTCTCGCCGCCGCTCAGCACCGACGCGGGTTTGTAAACCTCGTCGCCGGAGAAGAGCATCCGGCCCAGGAAACCGCGCAGGAAGGTCTCGGTGGGATCCGGGCTGTACTGGCGCAGCCACTCGATCAGGTTGCCCTCAAAGCCGTCGAAGAAGGCAGCGTTGTCCTGCGGGAAGTAGCTCTGGCTGGTGGAAACGCCCCACTTGAAGCTGCCGGCATCCGGCTCCATCTCGCCCATCAGGATCTTGAACAGGGTGGTCATGCCCACCTCGTTGTCGCCCACCAGAGCGATCTTGTCGTTCTTGTTCATGGTGAAGGTCACATTGTCCAGCACCTTCACACCGTCCACGGTCTTGGTCAGGCCCTGCACGAACAGGATGTCCTTGCCGACCTCCCGCTCCGGGTCAAAGCCCACGAAGGGATACCGGCGGGAGGAAGCGGGCATCTCCTCCAGCTGAATGGAGTCCAGAATCTTTTTGCGGCTGGTGGCCTGCTTGGACTTGGACTTGTTGGCGGAGAACCGCTGGATGAAGGACTGCAGCTCCCTGATCTTCTCTTCCTTTTTCTTGTTCTGGTTGCGGATCAGCTGCTGCATCAGCTGGCTGGACTCGTACCAGAAGTCGTAGTTGCCGGCGTACATCTGCACCTTATTGTAGTCGATGTCCACGGTGTGGGTGCAGACGGCGTTCAGGAAGTGACGGTCGTGGCTGACCACGATGATGGTGCCGTAGTAGTCCATCAGGAACTCTTCCAGCCAGTCGATGGATTCAATGTCCAGACCGTTGGTGGGCTCGTCCAGCAGGATGATGGAGGGCTGGCCGAACAGAGCCTGTGCCAGCAGCACCTTCACCTTCTGGCGGCCGTCCAGCGCGTCCATCTGGGCGTAGTGCAGGTCGGTGGGCAGGCCCAGGCCGCTGAGCAGCTGGTTGACCTCGGTTTCGGCATCCCAGCCGCCCATCTCGGCGAATTCCGCCTCCAGCTCACCGGCGCGCTCGCCGTCCGCCTCGGAGAAATCCTCCTTGGCATACAGCTCGTCCTTTTCCTTCATGATGTCGTACAGACGGCGGTTGCCCATGATGACGGTCTCCATCACCGAGAACTCGTCGTACTTGTAGTGGTCCTGCTCCAGCACGCTCATCCGGTCGTCCGGGCCGATGGATACGCTGCCGCTGGTGGGCTCGATCACACCGGAGATGATCTTCAGCAGGGTGGACTTGCCGGCGCCGTTGGCGCCGATGATGCCGTAGCAGTTGCCCGGCACAAAATTCAGGTTCACGTTCTTATACAGGTAGTTGCCCTGAAACTGCAGGCTCACGTCGTTTACAGAAAGCATAAAAACCTCTCTCGTTTTATTCTTTTATCAGAAGTGTGGCCGGTGCACAGGCGGTTCAGTCCGCCTGCTTTACCAGCTCGATCACACATTCACAGTGTTTGGTGCGGGGGAAAAGATCCGCGGGCTGGGCCCGCAGGGGGGTGTAGCCCCGGTCGGCCAGATACCGGCAGTCCCGGGCGGCGGTGGCCGGGTTGCAGCTCACCATCACGATGCGCCGGGGCCCCATGGCAATCACCGCGTTCAGGGTCGCCTCATCACAGCCCTTGCGGGGCGGGTCCAGGCAGACCACATCCGGCCGCAGGCCCTCGCTTGCCAGCTTCGCGGCGGCTTTGCCCGCGTCAGCACAGAAGAACCGGGCGTTCTGTGCGCCCATGGCCGCGGCGTTGAGCTTGGCGCTCTCCACCGCTTCGGGGATGATCTCCACGCCGATCAGCTCCCTGCAGTCTGCCGCCATGGAAAGGCCGATGGTGCCCATGCCGCAGTAAAGATCCAGCAGGGTGTCGCCGGGCTGCAGCTGGGCAAACTGCCGGGCCACGCCGTACAGCTGCTCGGCAGCGGGGGTGTTTACCTGATAGAAGGACAGCGGCCCCAGCCGCACCGGTACGCCGCACAGGGTATCCTCAATGTATCCGGGCCCATACAGGGAAATGTTCTCCAGCCCGGTGATCACGTTAGTTTTCTGCCGGTTCACGTTCAGCACGATGCTGCGGATGGCGGGGAACTGTTCGATCAGTGCCGCGCACAGCTCCTGTGCATGGGGCAGCTTGCGGCCGTTGACTACAAGGCAGACCAGAATCTCACCGCTGTGCCAGCCCTTGCGCAAAAAGATGTGGCGCACAAGGCCGGTGTGCGTTTCCTCCTGATAGGGGGCGATGCCATGGGACTCCATGAACTCGCACACAAAGGCGGCGATCTGGTTCAGTTCCTCCGGCTGCAGCTTGCAGTCGGCACAGGGCACAATGCGGTGGGTGCGGCCCGCGTAAAAGCCGGCGATCATATGACCGTTCGCATCCAGCCCCACCGGGAACTGCACCTTGTTGCGGTATCGCTCCTCCAGCGGCGAGGGCAGAATGGGCAGCACCGGAGTATCCAGCCCGCCGATACGCCGAAAGGCATCCTCCACAAAGCTCTGCTTTGCCCGGGCCTCGGTTTCGTAGTCCAGATGGCGGAAGCAGCAGCCGCCGCAGGGCTTGCACACCGGGCAGTCCGGCTCGATGTGGGCGGGGGAAGGCTGCAGCATTTCCTCCGCGATGCCAAAGGCATACCGGCCCATGTCCTTTACGATGCGGGCGTTCAGCACGTCGCCGGGGGCGGTGGCGGGCACAAAGACCGCCTTGCCTTCGTAATGGGCCACACCGCTGCCATCGCTGGAAAGGCTTTCGATGGTCAAGGGGATGATGGAATTCTTGTGAATGGGCACAAAAACGCTCCTTTTTATTGGTTTTCTTCAAGGGTGGTGACCAGGCCGAAGGGGATGAAGAACCGGCCGGATTCATCGAGCTGCAGCTCCAGACCCTGGCCTGCGAACTGTTTGTCCAGAGAGTTCAGGGCCAGCTGGCCCGCTACCCGGGTGATTTCGTCAATGTCATAGTAGGAGGCGGCAATGGCGATTCCCTCGTCCACCAGCGCCTGCGCCAGCTCCAGGTTTTCGGCTACGGCGGCAATGCGCACCGGTGCATCCCCGTCCAGCCAGCCCAGCTGCCCGGCCAGATCATGCAGAAAGCGTGCATCGTCGGCGGTGGTGCACAAAAACAGCTCCGGCTTTTGCTGGCCTGTCAGCCCCTCGGCGGTAAAGGGCAGGGGATCGTCGTTCTCGTCCAGGTATTCCAGCAGGTTGGAATATACCCCGTAATGCTCGCATTCCTGCAGGGCATAGTAGCTCAGCGCCTGATGATAGGGGCCGATATCGCTCAGATACAGGCTGTATTGCAGCACCAGATCCCCGTTTGCATCCGGAATGGCACCGCTGCGGAAGCCCATGGCCATCTCTTCGCCCAGCAGCTCGCCGCCCAGTGCCGGGCTGCTGCCCACATACCACAGCTTGTCGTAGTCCTCCATCTCCTGCACCTGGGGGCTGCGGCCCACCACAACCAGCGGAATGCCATGGCTGCGGGCAAGGTGCAGCAGCGCCGGATCCAGAATGTCCTCGTCCTCACTTACAATCAAAACCTGCGCGCCCTGTTTGATCAGCTCCCGGGCGGCGGGTTCGTAGTCGGCGGATTCATCGGCCAGCAAAAAGCGGACGCCGTTTTCCGAAAAATAATCCTCCAGTGCGTCCAGATCCACATAAGGAAGCTCCTTGGGCGAGTGCAGATAGCCGATGGTGGGCTGGGGGTCAAAATAGCCCACGCTGAACAGATACAGCACGGCGCACAGGCCCAGAGGCGCACAGACGGCAAACAGCTTGGCAAGAATAAGTGCGATTCGTTTCATTGGCAGTTCTCCAGAAAGGGGTCAGGTTTTTTCGATGCTGCTCAGATAGCGGCTGGGGGGCACGCCCTTGGTCTTTTTAAAGACCCGGGAGAAATAGAACTGATCAAAAAAGCCCACGGACACGGCGATCTCCGCAATGGAGAGCTTGGAATCCCTCAGCAGGTTGCAGGCCTCGCCGATGCGGTAGTTGGTCAGATAGTCGATGGGGCTCTGGCCCACATTGCTCATGAACACCCGATACAGATGGCTGCGGCTTACACCCACCGCCTTGGCAATGTCGTCGATGCTGATGTCGTGAGAATAGTTGAACTGGATGTACTTGATGGCCCCGTGCACATACTGGGAGCTGGTGTTGCTCACCCGGGGATCGCATTCGTGGGCCTGCTTCATCAGGCTGGACAAAAACAGATACAGATGCCCCACCATGGCCGCTTCGTGATGGGATTCCGGGCCGCGGCAATCGTAGATGGAGCGCAGTGCCTGCTTCAAGGGTTCGGATTCTCCGCAGTGATATACCGGTGACTGGTCGGTGAAGGGGGTCTGCTGCACCAGCTTGTTGGCGAAAGCGCCGTTGAACCCCACCCAGTAATATTCCCAGGGGTCGTTGGCGTCGGCGCAGTAGCTCACCAGCTGGTTGGGCTTCACCAGAAACAGATCGCCCGGGCCCAGCGTGAAGCTGCGCCCGTTCACCGTGTACTGGCCGTGGCCGCTCACCACCAGATGGATGAGATAATGATCCCGCACACCGGGGCCCCAGGCATGGGAGGGCGCGCAGGACTGCAGCCCACAGTTAAAAATGGAAAGCTCCACATTATCTGTATAGTGCTGCTTAAAGGATTGTTTATAGGTTTCTGCCATATCAAAGATACCTCCGCAAGGGGATCAAAAAAAGAAAAGGCGGCAAGCCGGGCGGCGCATGGCAAAAGGCAAGGCGCGGCCTGTGGGCCGGTATTGGGCAAGCGTTTTGCCGGCGGGCTTCCGCATCGATACCCAGTATAACAGAAAATTCAACAAAAGTCCATAAAAAATGCCGCACCCCTGAAAAACAGGGGCACGGCATGATAGAATGGTGCAAAAAAGGGGATCAGCCCACCGGCAGAACCTCAACAATCTTAAGCACAACGCTGGCCTCGCTCACAGATTCATTGGCCTCCTGCAGCTGAGCCAGAACCTCGGCGTCCTCCTCCAGCTCCAGCTTGACCACAGCGCCGGAGTGACGGCCGGCCTTCTCCTCGGCGGTGGGGTCGGCAATGTCGTAGCTCATGATGGCGGTCTTTTCCCGCAGCACATTGGCCTTGGTGGCATTGTCGGCCCAGTTGAAGAAGATGTGGCTGTCGTCGGCCACACCGGGCACGAAGATGGCAATGTTGGGGGTGCCGTCCGCATTCACGGTGGACACATTGCACAGGCCCTTGAACTGGCTAATGGCCTCCAGCAGGGCGGCCTGGTCCAGGTTGGTGTACAGGCCGGTGGTGGCGCTGGCGGTGGCGGCGGCGTCAGCGGAAACGGCAGTTTCGCTGGAGGCAGTGCTGGCGGAAGTGGAGGCGGTGGTTGCAGCGGAGCTGCTGCTCTGGCCGCAGGCGCAGAGGTTGAATACCAGAGTCAGGGTGAGCAGTGCAATGGCAAGTTTTTTCATAATGATACAGAAATTTCCTTTTTAATCCGGAAAATGGAATCACAGGCTGTTGGCAGCGTCGTAGGCGGTGCGGATGGCGTTGGAAATGTCCGCAGCACGCTCGCCGCAGTCGCCCACGGCAATTACGGGGATGCCGGCAGCCTTCAGGGGCTCGGCGTCAAAGGCCACGGGGCGGGCGCCCACGGCCAGAACCACATAGTCGCAGGGAATGGTCACGGTGTTGCCGTCCTTATCCTCGCACAGAATGTGATCCAGCGCAATCTGGCTGACCTTGTGGTTCACATACTGCTCCACGCCGTAGCGGGCGTAGTTCTCCATCAGGGTGGGCAGGATGGTGTTGCTCTCGCCATTGGCGATCTTGTCCATCATCTCCACAACGCTTACCTTGCAGCCGCGCTCGGCCAGATATTCAGCGGTCTCGCAGCCAACCATGCCGCCGCCGATCACGGCAACCTTGCCGTAAACCTGCTGGGCACCGGCCAGCACCTGCCAGGCGTCGCATACGTTGGAATTTTCCTTGCCGGGGATGGCGGGGGCAAAGCTGGAAGCGCCCACGGCCAGAATCACGGCGTCCGGCTTCTCGGCCAGCACGTCCTCGGCGGTGACGGCCTTGCCCATGCGCAGGGTTACACCGGCGCTGGTGACCTGATGCACCAGGTTGGCGGTGGCGCGGCGCATCTCCTCCTTGCGGGGAGGTACGCAGGCAATGTTCAGCTGGCCGCCCAGCTGGGCGCTCTTCTCGAACAGCACCACCTCATGGCCCTTGGCGGCAGCCACACGGGCGGCCTCCATACCGGCCACGCCGCCGCCGATCACGGCAACCTTCTTTTTGGTCTGGGCGGGGGTGATGGAGCGGGTCAGCTCGTAGCCGTTTTCGGCGTTCAGCACGCAGGACAGGAAGCTGCGGTTCTGGATGTTATCGGTGCAGCCCTTGTTGCAGGAGATGCAGCGGCGGATGTCGCAGCCCTTGCCGGCTTCCAGCTTGACCACCCAGTCGGGGTCGCACAGCAGGGGACGGCCCAGCGCCACGATGTCGGCCTTGCCGCTGTCCAGTGCGCGCTCGGCCATCTCGGGGTCAATGATGCGGCCCACGCAGCTTACGGGTACCTTCACGGCCTGCTTCATCTGGCCGGCAATGTCCACAAAGAAGCCGTAGGGCTGCACGCCCATGGGAGGAATGGTGTCGGCCATGTTACCGGTGTGGTTGGCCTGGGCCACATGCAGCATGTCCACGCCGGCTTCCTCCAGCAGTTTGGCAAAGTCCACGGCCTCGGCCAGAGGGATACCGCCCTTGCCGCGCTCGGGGGTGATGACCGAGAACTTGTAGTCGATGCCCATGCCGGGAACTGCCTGACGCAGGGCCTTCACCAGCATCACCGCAAAGCGGGTGCGGTTCTCGAAGCTGCCGCCGAATTTGTCGGTGCGGCGGTTCATCAGGGGGCTGCACAGGCAGCCCACCAGACGGTCGCCGTGCACCTGCACGAAATCAATGCCGGCCTTCTGGGCACGAACGGCACAGTCGCACATCTTCTGGATGATGTCCATCAGCTGTTCTTCGGTCACGTCGGTCACATAGTGCTCCATGTCGTGGTGCATCTTCTGGCGTACGCCCATCATGTCTTTTTTCTGGAACAGCTCGATCAGGGCGTTCACGTCGTATTCCGGGTGGAAGATCTGCACGCCGATCTTAGCGCCGTAGGCGTGTACGCTGTCTGCCAGATCCTTGAAGCCGGCGATCTGGCCGTCGTGGAACAGGCGGGGAGTGGGGGAGAAGGAGGCCACGGGGCTCACGTCGCCCAGCACAATATAGGAAACGCCGCCCTTGGCTAGGCGGGTGTAGAAAGCCTTGCTCTGTTCGGTGATGCTGCCGTCCCGGCCTTCATAGCCGGTGGTCAGCGGGGGGAACATGATGCGGTTTTTCAGGGTGATGTTGCCAACCTTGATGGGGGTGAGCAGTTCCATGATATAGATCTCCTTTCTGATCTCAAAAAGCAGCGGCGCGGGCGTCTGGCCCGCTTTCTAAGGTCATTATAAGCCCGAAGGTTGTCAAAAATATATCTCGTTTCTTGATGTGAATTGCGCAAAACTTGATGAAACAGCGCGTTTTTGATAAAATAAATAAAACGATTTGGAGAAAAACTGGGAGGAATTTCCATGGGTGAGAACTATCGGCTGGAACAGTGGACGCTGGAGCCGGGAAGGGAAAGAGAGCTGGATGCCCGGGGATGCGAGCTGGTGGTTCTGATCAACGGAGGCAGTGGCCGGCTGGAGTGGGCCCGGGGCGGCGCCGCCCTGGGGCCGGATACCATCGGTCTGCTTCGCCCGGGAGCCACCGCGAAGGCGCGGGCACAGGAGCAGGGGTTGGAGCTGTGGCAGCTGCGTCTGCAGTCGGAACTGCTGCGGCAGATCTCCTGCCCGGGGTGTGATCTGGAGGCCTGCTTTTCGATGGTGCCCTTCCAGTGTGCGGTGGTACGGCTGAACACCCAGAACGCCACGCTGCTGCGGCGGCTGTATTCCCTTTTGCGCCAGGAGCTGGCCCAGCCGGATGCGCTGTCAGGCGGGGTATATCGCCGGGGCCTTGTGGAGCTTCTGGTAGCCGGCGTGCTGCGCTGCTGCGTAACAGAGGAGCGCAAAACCGCGCTGGTGGGGCGCAAGCGTCTGGTGGTGGACGAGGTGTTTGCCTACATCAATGCCCATCTGGCCGAGCCGCTGCGTTTAAAGGATCTGGCGGCGCATTTCTATGTGAGCCCGGAGCATCTGGCCCGCCAGTTCAAACAGCGCACCGGCCAGACGCTGCACCAGTATATTGTAAAGGCCCGGCTGGGCCGCTGCCGGGAGCTGCTGTGCAACGGGGTGCCGCTGGCGGCGATCTGGACCCAGTGTGGCTTTTCCGGCTACAGCTCCATGCTGCGCAGCTTCAAGCAGGAATTTGGGGTGACCCCGGCGGAATACTACCGGCAGTGCTGCCAGCGTGCCCGGGAATATCCGGACGAAGCCCTGCCGGAACAGGAGCGGACGATCCCCCGGCGCTGACCCGCCCCTTCTCCGATTGACAGACGTGGATTCGGCGGGTACAATCAAGGAAAAGAAATGGTTGGAAAACCAACAAAAGGAGACGCCATGAACGACATTCAGGTTTTGCAGTCGTCGCAGCTGTTTGAGGGCATTGAGCCGGAGCAGATTCAGATTCTGCTGGGCTGCCTGCACGCGGCGGTGAACACCTACCAGAAGGGGGAGTTCATTCTGCACCGGGGCGAGCCCACCCGCCGGATGGGCATCGTGCTGGAGGGCACCGCCCATATCATCAAGGAGGATTTCTGGGGTAACCGGGTAATTCTGGGCCCCTCCGGGCCGGGGCAGCTGTTTGCCGAGTCCTACGCCTGCCTGGGCAGCGAAAATCTGGCGGTGAGCGTGGTGGCAGCCACCACTGCCCGGGTGATGTTTCTGGACGTGGTGAGCCTGTTCCAGAGCTGTACCACCGCCTGCGATTTCCATACCCGCATGATCCGCAACCTGACCCAGGTGCTGGCGGGACGCAACCTGATGCTTACCCAGAAGGTGGAGCACATGGCCCAGAAAACCACCCGGGAAAAGCTGCTGTCCTACCTGTCCGGCGAGGCACAGCGGGCGGGCAGCGCCAGTTTTTCCATCCCCTACGACCGGCAGGAGCTGGCGGATTACCTTTCGGTGGACCGCAGCGCCATGTGCACCGAGCTGAGCAAGCTGCAGCGGCAGGGGGTTCTGCGCTGCCAGAAAAAGCAGTTTGAACTGCTGGAGCTGCCCCGGGAATTCTGATTGCAGTCAAGGGAGAAACGCAAATGAAAACAAACGGATGCAACCCCTATCTGCCCAGCTGGGAATATGTGCCGGACGGCGAACCCCGTGTGTTCGGCGGCCGGGTATATGTATATGGTTCCCACGACCGCTTCGGCGGGCCGCTGTTCTGCATGAACGATTATGTGTGCTGGTCCGCCCCGGAAGAGGATTTGACCGACTGGCGTTTTGAGGGTGTTATTTACCGCAAGGAACAGGATCCCATGAACCCCGGCGGGCGGCGTTGCCTGTATGCGCCGGACGTGGTGCAGGGGCCGGATGGGCGCTATTACCTGTATTATGCTTTTGATTTTATGGGCCGTATCGGAGTGGCAGTGTGTGACGAGCCGGCGGGCCGGTTTGAGTTTTACGGCCATGTGGCCTTTCCGGACGGCCACCTCTGGGGCGAGCGGGCCGGGGAACCCTTCCCCTTTGACCCGGGCGTTCTGGTGGACGACGACGGCCGGGTGTATCTGTATTCCGGCTTTGCCACCCGCATTCCCGCCCCGGTCACCGGGTTCCGGCAGCTGGAAAATCCCGGCGGCGTGGCGGTGGAGCTGGAGCCGGACATGCGCACCATCCGGCAGGGCCCTCATCTGCTGTTTCCGCGAAAGGGGCGGCCCGGCGCTTTTGAAAACCACGCTTTTTTTGAGGCCAGCTCCATCCGCAAGGTGGATGGCCGTTACTGCTTTGTGTATTCCTCCGAGCACAATCACGAGCTGTGCTACGCCATGGCGGACCACCCCTTCGGCCCCTTTGTTTTTGGCGGCACGCTGGTGGACATCGGCGATGTGTTTCTGCCCGGCCGCCCGAAGGAAGCGGATGCCGTCAATTACCTGGGCAATACCCATGGCAGCATTGCCTGCATCCGGGGGCAGTGGTATGTGTTCTATCACCGGCAGACCAACCGGCATTCCTATTCCCGGCAAGCCTGTGCCGAGCCGCTGCGGCGCAGCCCGGACGGTGGCTTTCTGCAGGCGCCGGTCAGCAGCACCGGCCTGCGGGGCAAACCGCTGCCGGATCTGGGCCGGGTGCCGGCCCGCATTGCCTGTTATCTGCGCAGTGGGCAGGGCACAGCCCGGTACGACATCCGTCTGCCCCGGCTCCGGCTGGCTGCGCACCCTTACTTCACCCAGGTGGGCAGCGACCGCCAGCAGCAGCCAGCGCAGTACATTGCCAACCTGCGCAGCGGCAGCGCGGCGGGTTTCTCTTCCTTTGCGTTCACCGGCCAGCCCCGGCGCATCGGTCTGCGGCTGCGGGGCAGCGGTCGGGGTGTGATGCTGGTTTCCCACCGGGAAAACGGGGACGAGCCTCTGGCGGTGATTCCGGTTCCCGCCGACAAATCCCTTCTGCGCCCGGCTGTCATTCATCCTCGCCCGGGGGTGCGGCCGCTCTACTTTGTGTTCCGGGGATGCGGCGCGGTGGATTTCACCGGCTTTGCCCTGGGGCGGCCTGTTTGCGGCGTGCAGGAAACGAAATAAGCCCGAGGGGAACGGTTTGATTGGGGTATTCTTCCGCTGTTTCTGTGTGCCGCATGGGTGCGGCGTGCAAAATGCGGGAGGTTATCTGGCAAAACAAGGTCAAAACGGCTGAAAGGAGACAAGTACCATGAAATTCTTTCTGGACACTGCCAATGTGGACGAGATCCGCAAGGCAAACGAAATGGGTGTGATCGCCGGTGTGACCACCAATCCCAGCCTGATTGCTAAAGAGGGCCGGGACTACGCCGAGACACTGAAGGAGATCGCCTCCATTGTGGATGGCCCCATCTCCGGCGAGGTGAAGGCCACCACCGAGGATGCCGAGGGCATGATCGCCGAAGGGCGGGCCATTGCAGCCATGCACCCCAACATGGTGGTGAAGATCCCCATGACCCCGGAGGGGTTGAAGGCCATCAAAACCCTGAGCGCCGAGGATATCAAAACCAACTGCACCCTGATTTTCACTGCAAATCAGGCGCTGCTGGCCGCCCGGGCGGGGGCCACCTATGTGTCGCCTTTCCTGGGGCGGCTGGATGATATCAGCCAGCCCGGCATTGATCTGATCCGCATGATCTGCCAGATGTTCGACAATTATCCGGACATCAACTGCCAGATTATCGCCGCCAGCGTACGCAATCCCATCCATGTGACCGATTGCGCGCTGGCCGGGGCGGACATTGCCACCGTGCCCTACAAGGTGATTTTGCAGATGACGAAGCATCCTCTCACCGATCAGGGCATTGAGAAATTCAAGAAGGATTATCTGGCGGTGTTTGGTCAGTAACTTCTTCTGAAAAAATACCGCGTGTGTACCGGTGCCGGCATGCACGCGGCCTTTTTCTGCCCAATCAAAAGGCGCGGCGGCACTTTTTTACAAAATTTCCATTGCATTGCGAACCGCATCCAGTATAATGGGGCACGAACCACACGAAAAACAAGGGGTAAAGGAGAAAGCATGAATAAACGAATGAAAAAGAGCCTGTGGGCGCTGGTGGGCACGATGCTGTGCGGCTGCCTGTTGCTGGCACCGGGCGCCCGGGCGGCAGAGACCACCGCGCTGGAGGATACGCTGGAGCAGACAGCCCGGCTGCAGCAGCTGGCAGAGGAATACGCCGCCGGGCGGCAGACGGAGATGGAGCCGCTGACGCTCACCATTAACTACATCCGCGCTCAGCGCTATGCCGACACCACCTGGGATATGATTCTGGGGGAGCCCAGTGAAGATTTTGCCGGCTTCGTGGAGCAGCAGGCCCCGGAGCTGGCGCAGCTGCAAACGCTGGAAAACGTGGAAATTCCGGCCACCGGCGAACCGGTGGATTTTGTGCATCTGGTGGCGGGCATCGGGGCCACCTGGAAGCGGCTTCCGGTGGTCTGCACCTGGGGTGGCGACTGCATCCAGCTGGCCGGCAGCGTCCAAGGCTCCGGCATGGATGAGGAAAGCTGCATCCAGCAGCTGAAGCCCTATTTTGCCTGTGAGGACGAGAATGCCAGCCTGCTGCCCAAAAGCGACTGGCTGGCAGATCTGGATGGTGTGAACATCGGCAGCACGCTGACGCAGGACAGCGATCTGGCCGAGTCGATCCGGGAATATTACCGTTCCATCAGTACCGGGGAGCGGGCCCGCCGATTTGTGTTGGCTCAGTTTGGCGAGGTTGACACCGGCGATCAGCAGACTTTCCGTCAGCAGGTGAAGGATAAATTCTTCTCGGATTCCGGCGTACAGCTGCTTTTGCTCAGCCAGAAGCAGATGATGCTGGACGAGGAGCGGAACTTTTTGGTGGTGGATTCCCTGAACGCGCCGCTGAATGCGGTGTGCAGTCTCACCGCCGATGCGCTGGCGGAAATGCTGGATGGAGCAAAGGTAACCGGCGCGGCAGAGGAGACGCCGCAGGAAGCAGGGGAGACGCGGAGCCCGGCACAGACAAGTCAGCCGGGCGAAGCCCAGCCCACCGCACCGGTACTGGGGCAGAGCTCGCTGGCCCGAACCATGGAAAAGTACTCCTGGCTGCCCTGGGCGCTGGGCGGGGTGGTGCTGTTCTGCGTGCTGGTGCTGGCGGTATTGTCCCGCAAAAGCCGCTGACCTGCTCTTTTCGCGGATCTTTCGCAGTGTGCTCATATTCTGTTCAAATTCGACTGGTATAGTATAGACACGGTCACAGATCCACCGTCGTTCGGTGATAAAGTTACCGCAACCGGCAGCAGGATTTGCTACCATATACATAGGAAAAACGCCCCGGCGATTTTTCACAAAGACCAATGAAAAAGGAGAGCACCATGATGATCCAATCGTTCTTACAGCAGGCCCTGGTTCGGCTCGGCCCCTCGGTACAGGTGCTGGCCTGGCTGGAACAACTGCCTTTTGTCCCCCGCTGGCTGCGTCCGGTGCGGGTTCGCGCCCGCCGCTGAGCGGAGCCGCTGTGATAAACAATGAAAAAACTCCGCCCCTATTGCCTGCAACAGGCGCTGGGGGCGGAGTTTTGTTTTACGGTTGTACCCGGCTGCGGGCAGGCAGCCATTTCCAGAACTGCCACCATTCAGGGCGCACCGGCCGATTCGGATCCGGTTCCACCTCGATTACATATTTTTCATAGGCATTCACCACGGTGGTGTCGCCCTTGCGGCAGCAGCGGGGAAGGTTTGCGTTATAGCTCATGTGCACATGCCCGTGAACAAAGTAACTGGGGGAGTACTCCTCCAGCAGCTGGTTGAAGCAGTCGAAGCCCCGGTGGGGCAGATCCTCCCCATCGTTCAGGTTCCGGGCCGGGGCGTGGGTCACCAGAATGTCGAAGCCATTGTGGCTTTTCAGCTTGCGGCGCAGCCGACGGATGCGGCTTGCCATCTGGTTTTCGGTGTACTGGAAGGGCCCTTCCTTGTAGCGCAGCGAACCGCCCAGTCCCAGAATGCGAATTCCGCGGTATTCAAAAATATCGTCCTCGATGCAGATGCAGCCCTCCGGCGGATCGTGCAGATAGCGGGTGTCGTGGTTGCCGTGCACATACAGCAGTGGAGCCGAGGTAAAGGTGGCCAGCAGGGTCAGATAGTGAGGATTCAGATCCCCGCAGGAGATGATCAGGTCATAGCCGCGGATCTTGTCCGGGCTGAAAAAATCCCACAGGGCCTTGGATTCTTCGTCTGCCAGCAGCAAAATTCTCATATTTGACTTCTCTCCTCGCCGGATCCCGGTGTTACAGGATCTTGGTGGTTGTTTCGTCCTTATGCACACCGATCAGCGACACCAGAGGTTTGGCCTCGTCGATCAGCTCGTCGAAGCGGGGGATGCGGCCGATCACATTGCTGGCCAGCCAGTCCATGGTGATGACCTGTTCCGCGGTGAGGCGGCTGTGGTCGGCGGGCATCACAACCCGGCCGTCCTGGGCATACAATACGCCTGCGAAGGGGTCAAAGTCCCGGCTGCACACTGCCTGACGCAGCAGATTTACCAGCCGCTGGGTCTCCACGGGCAGCGTGCGGGAGCACAGCACGTCGATCACACCGGCATCCATGCCCCACCAGTAGTTCAGGGCCCGTTCACCGCTGCTTCCGGCAGACCAGCCGCCGTTCATGATGGACTGCACAATGCGCACGTAGAATTCACCCCAGTTCCAGAAGGGCATGGCGTAATTGCAGAAGTGGTCTCCCTCCAGCCGGTAAAGGCCGAATTTCCAGGGGGGCTGCTGGGGCGCACGGTTGTCCAGATCCGAAATCAGGGTCACGCCGTTCTCGGCAAAGCGGGCGGGAATATCTGCGCCCTTCTCCGAGGTCCACTCCAGATACACCTGCGCCCGGGGATTGGTCATCTGCGCGCCCAGTGCGAAGGCGTTGATGGCAGCGATCATGCCATAGGTGGGATAGGTGGCCACATAGCCGATCTTGTTGTCGTCCGCCAGAGCACCGGCAATGGCGCCCAGCAGGAACTTTGCCTCATGAATACGCCCGTAGTAGGTGCGAATGGACGGGTGAGACATGTTCAGCGAGCAGTTGATGATCTTCACTTCCGGGTGAGCCAGCGAAGCCTTCAGGCTGGCGCCGATCAGCTTGGGCGTGGTGGTGAAAATCACGTCGCAGCCATCGGCCACGGCCTTTTCCAGAATTTCGTTGCCGTTCACATCCGGCTGCACATTGTCGTAGCACAGGGTGGTCACCCGGCCGCCGAAGTGTTCCTCCAGCTCGCCGCGGCCAAAATCGTGGGCGTAGGTCCAGGCGGAGGTATCGGCACTTTTTTCATACACAAAGCCCACCTTCAGGCTGGGCGCCTGGAAGGCGATGGGGTTGTGCAGCCGGGAGAACAGGCCGGTGTTCTGGGGGAATGCCGGCTCCATGGAAAGCTCCACTGCATCCGGCCGGGTGAGCACCAACACCTCGCTCCAGGCGCGTTCCACCGCCTGCTGCAGCTCGGGCATGCTCATGCCGCACAGCTGCCGGTAGGGATAAACGCCCATCACAGCCAGCAGACCGTCAGCAGGGGTGATGGGCAGCCGGTCGCCGCCCCGCTGCACGAACACCGAGCGGAACCGGTAGTAGATCGAGGTGAGCATGCTCTTGTCGTCATCGCTCCAGCGCTCGCCGGGGGCCTTGCCCACGGCTGCCACGAACTTGGCAAAGCGGCCTTCTTCGGTGAACCAGAGCTGGTTGATCTGGGTCAGCTTGTAGAAGTCCAGAAATTCGTAATAGATGTTCACTTCCTTGGAGCCGTTGCGCTTGGGGATATAGCGGGTCACATTGCCGGGAATGCTGCCCGCGCCGAAGTATTTCATTACCGAGACACGCTTGTTGCCCTCCACCACATAAAAGCGGTTCAGAAATTCCACCGCTTCAATGGGGTCGCGGATTCCCTCCTCCATCTGGGATTCACACAGGGCGCTCCACTTCACCGCAAATTCGGTGCGGTCGCCCAGAAGAGGCATGAAATTGCGGGCGAAGGCGGTTTTGCGGCCCTCGGTTTTGGTGCCCACAATGGCGTCCAGAGGGATGTTCACCACGCCCAGAGGCTGGGTGCTGTCCAGCTCGGTGTTTTCCAGAATGTCATCCAGCACCTGCAGATAGGGATACTGCCCCTTGGAAACACAGGCGCGGAAGCTGCGCTGACCCATTTTTTGGGCCTTTTTGTAATCTTCACTTGCCAAAATAAACCCCTCCTTTAACAATAGGAAGCACAGTTGCAGGGCCGCCGCGGCGGCCCCTTTTTATGGTAAAGGATGTTTTCACAAATTACAATACCCGGCTTTCCTCTTTTTCCGGCTGAACCGTCATGGGCGGAAAGCGCAGCCGGGTCAGGCACAGAGCGAACAGCAGCGAGCTGATGGTCCAGGTGATGGGATAGGCCCAGTAGACCATGTGGATGTCTGGAATCAGGCGCACCGCAATGGTGATGTAGCAGATGCGCAGCACGCACCAGATGCTCAGCATGATGGTCATGGGGATAATGGGCCGACCCATTCCCCGCAGAATGCCCGCGCAGCAGTGGGAGAATGCCAGCAGACAGTAAAACAGCGCCACGGTGTGGGCGTCCGCCACGCCGTAGGCCACCACCTGAGGCTCATTGTTGAAGGCGCCGATCAACTGGGGCGAGAAGGTGAAGATGAACAGACCGATACACTCGGCCAGCAGCGGGCTGCAGATCAAACCGAAGCGCATGCCCTGCCGCACCCGGTCGTAACGGCCCGCGCCGATGTTCTGGCTCACAAAGGTGGAAAGGGCCAGCGCAAAGCAGGTCACCGGCAGGAAGGCGAAGCCCTCCACCCGGCTGTAAGCGGCGCAGCCTGCCATGGCGGCGGAGCCGAAGGCGTTGATGTTGGACTGCACGATCACGTTTGCCAGCGAGATAACCGAGTTCTGCACGCCGGAGGGAATGCCCAGGGTAAGCACCTGCCGCAGCATGTCCGCCCGGAAGCCTACCTCTTTCCAGGTGATGCGGTAGGGCGCCTGCACCACGGTCAGCTTGCGGAAGGCAAGGAAGGCGCAGAGAGTCTGGCTGATGATGGTGGCCAGCGCGGCGCTTTCCACCCCGCGGCCCATTCCGGCCACAAATACCAGGTCCAGCACCACATTGGTGATGGAGGCGATGATCAGGTATTTCATGGGGCTGCGGCTGTCGCCCACCGATTGCAGAATGCTGGCGCCCATGTTGTACATGACCACCGACAGCGAGCCCATGAAATAAACCCGGAAATACAGAATCGACTGGGGCAGCACATCCGACGGGGTGCCCATCCAGCGCAGAATCTGGGGCGTGAAGATGATGCCCAGAATCGAAAGCAGCACGCCGGCGCACAAACCCAGCGCCACGGTGGTGTGCACCGCCTGCTTCAGGGTTTTGTGATCCTGCGCACCGTAAAGCCGGGCCACCAGCACGCCCGCACCCAGCGACACGCCATTGATGAAGCCGATCATCAGCATGATCAGGCTGGAGGAGGAGCCCACCGCCGCCAGCGCCTGTTCACCGATGAAGTTGCCCACGATCAGCGAGTCCACCGCGTTGTAAAGCTGCTGAAACAGGTTACTGAAGAAGATTGGCACCGCGAACAGCAGCATCTTTTTGGGAACGCTGCCCACGGTAAGAAGGTTCTGGTCGTTTGTCATTTCATAGCCACTTCGCTTTCACATCGCGCACAAAAAGCGGCCCGCGGGTGCAGAAAGCGCACCCGAAAAGACCGCGGGAAAGGCGTGACAATAAATTTTCTATTCTATCATACCACCGGAGCGGGGTTTGACGCAAGATGCTGCCGTGCTATTTGGGCAAAGTGGCAAAGCGCCGTTGCGGCTATGGCCGGCGGCTGGTATAATAGCAGGGAATCACCGGGATCTTTTTCACCCGGTTTTTGCAAGGAGGAACCAGAATGTATTCATCCAAACAGATGATTGTGATGCGCCGGGATCTGAAGATGCGCAAGGGCAAAATTGCCGCCCAGGCGGGCCATGCCTGCGTTACCGCCACCCTGATGGCGCTGCAGAAGGAGGGCCGGCTGGGGCAGATTCAGGTGACCGACGGCTGGGTGGGCCTGGCTGAGAGCAAACAGGAAGCCACCCCCCTGAGCGAGTGGTTCGACAGGGGAGTGGCCAAGATCTGCGTGTATGTGGATTCCGAGGAGGAGCTGCTGCAGCTGCACCGGAAAGCGCAGGACGCCGGGGTGATCAGCGCCCTGATTCAGGACGCGGGCATGACCGAATTCCACGGCGAGCCCACCTATACCTGCCTGGCACTGGAGCCGCTGGCGGCGGAAAAGGCCGACGAGTTCACCGGCGGCCTGCCGCTGTACTGAGTGGCCCGACTCAGAATTTCAGGGCCGCGATGCGGTCGAAGGCCTCGGCCAGCTTTTCCTCGCTGGTGGTGCAGGCGATGCGCACATAACCCTCGCCGGCAGCGCCGAAGGCCACGCCGGGCACCATGGCCACATGGGCTTCCTTCACGCACTTCTGGCAGAAGGCGATGGAGTCCAGCCCGGTTTCCCTGATGTTCATGAACAGGTAGAAGGTGCCCTGGGGCTTGCGCACCGAGAGCTTCGGAATGGCGTTGATGCGTTCGGCGGTGTAGAACACCCGGCGGCGGTATTCGCCGGTGTATCGATCGCCGATCTCGCCGCGCAGCCGCAGCGCATGGATGGCCGCCCGCTGGGACACCGAGGGGGCGGAGTAGACCATGTTCTCGTTGATGCGCTTGATGGTATCGATCACCGCAGGCTCGGCGATGATGGAGCCCACGCGCCAGCCGGTCATGATATAGTTCTTGGAAAAGCTGTTCAGGGTGATGCTGCGCTGCGCCATGCCGGGCAGACCGCGGAAGGGCCGGAAGGGCACATCAAACATATAATCGGTGTAGATCTCGTCCAGAATTACCACCAGATCGAATTCCTCGGCCACCTGTGCCAGCGTCTGATAGGTCTGCATGTCGTAGGCCGCGCCGGTGGGGTTGCAGGGATTGTTCACGATCATGGCCTTGGTGCGGGGGGTAATGGCTGCCCGCAGCCGCTGGGCGTTGATGGCGAAGCCCTCCTCCTCCAGGCAGGGAACCTCCACGGCAACGCCGCCGGTCAGCTCCACCTGCTCTTTATAGGGGGAGAAGTAGGGAGCAAAGAGAATCACCTCATCACCCGGGTCCAGAATGCTCATGAGCGCCAGCTCCATTCCAAAGCAGCTGGAGGCGGAAATGAACACCTGCTCCCGCGAAAGCTCCATGTTGTGGGCGGTTTTATAATAAGTACGGATCTCGTCGATCAGCTCCGGGTCGCCCTGAGGCGAGGTGTAGTGGGTGTGACCGGCCAGGGCATCCTCCATGGCGGCACGGATGATCCGTTCATCGGTGGTGAAATCGGTGTCGCCGATGCTCAGGTCGATCAGGTCGCTGTAAGCGCCCTTCTCGGCGGCGGCGCTGGCCATTACGCTGTCCTGCGCGGTTTGGAACCGGCGGGCAATATAATTTTTCATGGCAAAACTCTCCTTCTTTCAAAAAACATCCTTTTCTATCATAGCATATCAGCGCGTAAAAGTGCAGTGTGCTTTTGCACAAATCATTGCATGAAATTCTGCATGCTGCGAATAAATAAACACAAAAGCCGGGTGCTGCTTGCAGCGGACGGCGAAAAGGGCGTACAATAGCAAAAAGCGGAGCAATATTCGTAAACGGGAGGAATGAAGATGGAACCCAAGGATATGGGAGCAATGGATTCGACCTGGCTGCAGGCCATTCATCCCCGGGGCAGTGCCGCAGGCGAGGGCTGCGTAAAGGGGGCGTTTCAGTACAATGGAGGCCACGGGCTGACCACTTTTTTTGTGTATGTGGAGCTGACCGAACCTCTTCGCCAGCAGCTGGCCGGCCAGGGGTTGGATCCGGTGGATACGGTGGCCTTCTGCCAACAGGCCGAGGGCGGCTGGGTGGCTGCCTTCAGCGACGAAGCCATGACAAAACGGCTGGGTTTTTCTCTGGAAGAGGGCCAGATGCAGGCGCTGCTGGAGAAAAACGGCCTGCATCTTGTGCATGTATAATTATTCCAAATGATGGAAGATCCCATGGAAAAAGCAGGGAAAAGCGGCCGTTAAAATTTTGCTGAAAACTGAAAAAGCCGTTGACAAACGGCGAAAAAACAGGTTATACTTTTCCCGTCATGCGATATGAGTTTTCATACAGAGTATCCATGCAAATATTTCTTCTGACCACCCAATCGTGGGTTAAAGGCCATACGGACAGCCGGGTCAACTGCCGATAGGCGGTGCGATACCGCCATTATTGATTGAGTTAAAAGCTCAATTTTATAAGTTGGTTACTTTACAACCAGTGCGTATTCTGCGTACATCAACTTGTAAAACGGTCAATAAGAGTAGTAAAAGTAAGTATTTGCTATATAGACTCTGTGTGAAAGCAAGCCAGGCTGTGCCCTGAGCGGCGCTGTTTCGCTGTACCTCACTGTATCCATCCGGAACTGTGTGCCGGCCTTTTTTCAGGGGGTTCCGCGCTTAATCACCAAAATAGGATTCGTTTACAGGCAATGTGTATGCAAAAATACACATTGCCTGTTTTTTTGTTGCCGCCGGGCCCAAAAAAGGGCGATGTCAATTTCAGGAGGAGACCGATGGGAGAAAAGCTGAAACTTTATGGGTTCAACAACCTGACCAAAGCGCTGAGCTTCAACATCTACGACGTGTGCTATGCAAAAACCGCCCGGGAACAGAAGGATTACATTGCCTACATCGATGAGCAGTATAACTCCGAGCGGCTTACCAACATCCTCACCACCCTCACCGATATGATCGGCGCCAAGGTGCTGAACATCGCCCGGCAGGACTACGACCCCCAGGGCGCGTCGGTGACCATCCTCATTGCCGAGGGCAGCATGCTGCCGGCAGGCGAGACCCAGCTGGCCCATCTGGATAAAAGCCATGTGACGGTGCACACCTATCCGGAATACCATCCGGAGACCTGCCTGGCCACCTTCCGGGTGGACATCGACGTGGCCACCTGCGGCGAGATTACCCCGCTGTCCACGCTGGATTACCTGATCCGTTCCTTCGATTCGGACATCATCACCATGGACTACCGGGTGCGGGGCTTCACCCGGGACATGAACGGCCGCAAGCTGTTTCTGGATCACAAGGTCAACAGCATTCAGGACTACATCGAGCCCGAGCTGCTGCGCCGGTACGACGCGGTGGACATCAACGTTTACGACGCGAACATCTTCCACACCAAGATGATGCTCAAGGAAGTGGATCTGCAGAACTATCTGTTCAAAACCGATGTGTATGAGCTCCCGCCCAAAACCCGGCTGGAGATCATGAACAACCTGCGCCGCGAGATGATCGAGATCTTCAGCGGGCGCAATATCTACTGAGAAACGAAGAGGCAGGGGGAGAGAGAATGGAACATCTGGATCAGCAAAGGGCTCCCATCTACGAGGCGCTGGAACGCTTCGGCAAGATGCGGGTGGTACCCTTTGACGTGCCCGGGCACAAGCGCGGGCGAGGAAACCCGGAGCTGGTGGGTCTGCTGGGCCAGCAGTGTGTGAGCATGGACGTGAACTCCATGAAGCCGCTGGACAATCTGTGCCACCCGATCTCGGTAATCCGGGACGCGGAGATTCTGGCCGCGCAGGCCTTTGGGGCGGCTCACGCCTTTCTGATGGTGGGCGGCACCACCAGCGCGGTGCAGAGCATGATTCTGTCGGTGGCAAAGCGGGGCGAAAAGATCATCCTGCCCCGCAACGTGCACCGCAGCGTGATGGGCGCCATGGTGCTGTGCGGCGCCATTCCGGTGTATGTGAACCCGGAATGCGACCACCGGCTGGGCATCCCGCTGGGCATGAGTGTTTCTGCGGTGGAAAAGGCCATCCGGGAAAATCCGGACGCCAAGGCCGTGCTGGTGAACAACCCCACCTACTATGGCATCTGTTCCGATCTGCGCAGCATCGTGAAGTTGGCGCATGACAACGGTATGCTCTGCCTGGCCGACGAGGCCCATGGCACCCACTTCTATTTTGGCGAAAACCTGCCGGTTTCCGCCATGGCGGCGGGGGCGGATATGGCCGCTGTTTCCATGCACAAATCCGGCGGCAGCCTGACCCAGAGCTCGCTGCTGCTCACCGGCCCGGCCATGCCGGAGGGTCATGTGCGCCAGATCATCAACCTGACCCAGACCACCAGCGGCTCCTATCTGCTGCTGTCCAGCCTGGACATCTCCCGGCGGAACCTGGCGCTGCGGGGAAAACAGGAATTCCAGCGGGTGAGCGAGCTGGCGGAATACGCCCGCAGGGAGATCAACGCCATCGGCGGCTACTACGCCTTTTCCAAGGAGCTGTGCAACGGCGACAGCATCTTTGATTTTGATACCACCAAGCTGTCGGTGAACACGCTGGATGTGGGTCTGGCCGGCATCGAGGTCTATGACCTGCTGCGGGACGAATACGACATCCAGATCGAATTCGGTGATCTGGGCAATATTCTGGCCTATCTGTCCATCGGTGACCGCCCCCGTGAGGTGGAGCGGCTGGTGAGCGCGCTGGCCGAGGTGCGCCGCCGGTTCGGCGGCAGCAAGGCGGGCCTGATGCAGCAGGAATACATTGACCCCATTGTGGCCGCTTCCCCGCAGGAAGCCTTCTATGCGGAGAAGGAGTCGCTGCCCATTGAGGACACCACGGGCCGCATCTGCAGCGAATTCGTGATGTGCTATCCTCCGGGAATTCCCATTCTGGCCCCCGGCGAGCGCATCACCAAAGAGATTCTGGACTACATTCAGTATGCGAAGGCCAAGGGCTGCTCCATGACCGGCCCTGAGGATGCGGACATCCTGCGCCTGAACGTGCTCAAATAAGAAGGAGGAAGCGATGGATTTTTGGTTTTCCGAAGCGCAGACCCCGAACGTGAAGCTGTCCATCAAGGTGGACAAGCAGCTGTTCAGCGGCAAGAGCGAGTTCCAGCGCATCGATGTGTTTGAAGCGCCGGAGTTCGGCCGCTTTCTGACGCTGGACGGTTATATGATGCTCACCGAAAAGGATGAGTTCATCTACCACGAGATGATCACCCATGTGCCCATGGCTGTGCATCCGAAAGTGCGGGACGTGCTGGTCATCGGCGCGGGTGACGGCGGCGTGATCCGCGAGCTGACCCGCTACCCGGAGATTGAGCACATCGACATGGTGGAGATCGACCCGCTGGTGGTGGAGGTGTGCAAGAAGTATCTGCCCCAGACCTCCTGCCGGCTGAACGATCCCCGCCTGACCATCCACTATGAGGACGGTGTGCGGTTCATCCGCTCCTGCAAGGATCAGTATGACCTGATTATCGTGGATTCCACCGACCCCTTCGGCCCCGGCGAGGGTCTGTTCACCCGGGAGTTTTACGGCAGCTGCTACAACGCCCTGCGGGAGGACGGCATCATGGTCAACCAGCATGAGAGCCCTTTCTACACCGAGGACGCGGTGGCCTGCCAGCGGGCCCACAAGCGGATTGTGGAGTCCTTTCCCATCAGCCGGGTATACCAGGCGCACATCCCCACCTATCCCTCCGGGCACTGGCTGTTCGGCTTTGCCTCCAAAAAGTATCACCCGCTGCGGGATCTGGACGAGACCCGCTGGAACATGCGCGGGCTGACCTGCCGCTATTACACCACCACACTGCACAAGGGCGCGTTTTACCTGCCCGCATACGTAGAGGAGCTTTTAAGAGATGTTGAGCAAGAATGTTGAGGTTTTCATGGGGTGCGACAAGGGCCCCCGTTTTGCGTCCACCATGCTGTTCGGCGCACCCTTTGATTCCACCACCTCCTACCGGCCGGGTACCCGGTTTGGCAGCGCGGCCATCCGCCACGAGTCCTATGGCATCGAGAGCTACAGCCCCTATCAGGACAAGGATCTGGAGGACGCCAATGTGATCGATCTGGGCGACCTGGAGCTGTGCTTCGGCGACGTGAACAAGGCGCTGGATCGCATCGAGGAGCGCACCCGCCACGTTCTGCACGCCAGCAAGCGGCCCTTCATGCTGGGCGGCGAGCATCTGGTAACGCTGGGTGCCTTCCGGGCGGTGGCTGCCATGTATCCGGATGTGCACATCATCCACTTTGACGCCCATGCCGATTTGCGGGACGATTATCTGGGGGCCAAGCTCTCCCATGCCTGTGTGCTGCGCCGCTGCTGGGAGCTGGTGGGCGACGGCCGCATTCACCAGTTCGGCATCCGCTCCGGCGACCGGGAGGAGTTTGCCTGGGGCCGCACCCATGTGAGCACCCGCCGGTTTGACTTCGAGGGTCTGGAAGAGACCCTGAACCAGCTGGAGGGCAAGCCGGTCTACTTCACCGTGGATCTGGATGTAATGGATCCCTCCATCTTCCCCGGCACCGGCACCCCCGAGCCCGGCGGCGTAACCTTCGACGCACTGCGTCAGGCCGTGACGCTGGTGTGCAGCCGGGCCAAGGTGGTGGGCTGCGACGTGAACGAGCTGAGCCCCCACTACGACCAGAGCGGCGTGTCCACCATCGTGGCCTGCAAGATCGTGCGGGAGATGCTGCTGGCTCTGCAGCCCTGAGCGGGAAAACGAAGCGCAAAACACTTTTGTATCAATCGAAAAATCAAACGAAGAAAGAGGATGAAATCATGAGCAAGGTATTGATCATCGGCTGCGGCGGCGTTGCCGGCGTTGCCATCCACAAGTGCTGCCAGAACAGCGAAGTATTCACCGAGATCTGCATCGCCAGCCGCACCAAGTCCAAGTGCGACGACCTGAAGGCCAAGCTGGAGGGCACCACCTCCACCAAGATCACCACCGCTCAGGTGGACGCGGACGATGTGAACCAGCTGATCGCCCTGATCAAGGAGGTTCAGCCCGATCTGGTGATGAACATCGCCCTGCCTTATCAGGATCTGACCATCATGGATGCCTGCCTGGCCTGCGGCGTGAACTACATGGATACCGCCAACTACGAGCCCGAGAATCTGGACGATCCCGAGTGGAAGGCTGCCTACGAGAAGCGCTGCAAGGAAGAGGGCTTCTCCGCATACTTCGACTACTCCTGGCAGTGGGCCTACAAGGAGAAGTTCGAGAAGGCCGGCCTCACCGCCCTGCTGGGCTCCGGCTTTGACCCGGGTGTGACCCAGGCCTACTGCGCATGGGCCCAGAAGCACCTGTTCGACACCATCGACACCATCGATATTCTGGACTGCAACGGCGGCGACCATGGCTATCCCTTCGCCACCAACTTCAACCCGGAAATCAACCTGCGCGAGGTGTCCGCCCCCGGCTCCTACTGGGAGAACGGCCACTGGGTGGAGATCCCCGCCATGAGCATCAAGCGGGAGTACAACTTCGATCAGGTGGGCCAGAAGGACATGTACCTGCTGCACCACGAGGAGATTGAGTCTCTGGCCAAGAATATCCCGAACGTGAAGCGCATCCGCTTCTTCATGACCTTCGGCCAGAGCTACCTGACCCACATGAAGTGTCTGGAGAACGTGGGCATGCTGTCCACCACGCCCATTAAATTTGAGGGCCACGAGATCGTGCCCATTCAGTTCCTGAAGGCCCTGCTGCCTGATCCCGCCACCTTGGGCCCCCGCACCAAGGGCAAGACCAACATCGGCTGCATCTTCACCGGCAGGAAGGACGGTCAGGACAAGACTGCCTATATCTATAATGTGTGCGACCACGAGGAGTGCTACAAGGAGGTTGGCTCTCAGGCCATCTCCTACACCACCGGCGTGCCCGCCATGATCGGCGCCATGATGCTGCTCACCGGCAAGTGGAACAAGCCCGGTGTGTATACCGTGGAGGAGTTTGATCCGGACCCGTACATGGACGCCCTGAACAAGTGGGGTCTGCCCTGGCAGGTCAACGATAACCCGGAGCTGGTGGACTGATGAGCAACGCCATTTCCACACCCTATTTTCTGGTGGATGAAACCCGCCTGGTGCAGAATCTGGAAATTCTGCGCCAGGTGGCCGACCAGGCGGGCTGTAAGATTCTGCTGGCCCAGAAGGCATTTTCCATGTTTTCCTGCTATCCGCTGCTGCGCCGCTATCTGGCGGGCAGCACCGCCAGCGGTCTGTACGAGGCCCGGCTGGGCAGGGAGCATTTCGGCGGCGAGACCCATGTGTTTTCTCCGGCCTACAAGCCGGAAGAATTTGAAGAGCTGCTGAGCTACGCCGACCATTTTGTGTTCAATTCGCCCCGCCAGCTGCAAAAGTTCGGCCCGGTGGCCAAGGCGGCGGGCAAGGCGGTGGGTCTGCGGGTGAACCCGGAGTGCTCCACTCAGGAGGGCCACGCCATCTATGACCCCTGCGCCCCCGGCTCCCGTCTGGGCACCACGCTGGCCAACTTCGACGAGAGCCTGCTGCCCCTGCTGGACGGCCTGCACTTCCACACCCTGTGCGAGCAGAACTCGGACGATCTGGAAACCACCGTGGCTGCCTTTGAGGAGAAGTTCGGTAAGTATCTGCACGGATTGAAGTGGATCAATCTGGGCGGCGGCCACCACATCACCCGCAAGGACTACGACCGGGAGCGTCTGGTGCGGATTGTGAAACACCTGAAGGAAACCTATCAGGTGGAGGTCTATCTGGAGCCGGGCGAAGCCGTGGTGCTGAACGCCGGTTTTCTGGTGACCAGTGTGCTGGAAACTCTGCACAACGGCATGGACATTGCCATTCTGGATACCTCCGCCGCCTGCCACATGCCGGACGTGCTGGAGATGCCCTACCGCCCGCCCCTGCAGAATTCTGGCGAGAGCGGGGAAAAGGCCTATACCTACCGGCTGGGCGGCCCCACCTGTCTGGCGGGGGACGTGATCGGGGATTACTCTTTCGACGCACCCCTGAACGAGGGCGACCGGCTGGTGTTTGAGGATATGGCCCTTTACACCATGGTCAAGACCAACACCTTCAACGGTATGCCCCTGCCTGCCATCGTCTGGCGGGACGCAAACGGGCAGGAGAAGCTGGTAAAAGCTTTTGGTTATGAGGACTTCAAAAACCGCCTTTCCTGAACCGGTTGATTGACTCAATCAAAGATTGCACGGCTTTGTGCTGTGACACTTCGGTACAGATATTGCAATAAAAGCGGCTTTCCGCAAAACCGTTCTGATTCGGTTGCGGGAAGCCGCTTTTTACTATTTAATAAAGATCTTGCTCAAAAGGCATCAAATCTGCCGTGCAGCAAAGAAACCTTCGTGGATCGCGTCATAGATCTGCCGTACTCGAGCGCTATCTCCCACATGGAAGACTTCCAGATCGGTGTTAGCTTCCAATCTTTCCGACAAATCGTACTGGGGAACAAAGCCGGCAGCGATAACAACGCTATCTGCAGGCATAGTGATTTCATTGCCCCAACGGTCAACCAGACAAATCGTGCCGTTTCCAACGGAAGAAAGGCGTTTGCCAGTCAGAATCTGAATGTTTGTCTTAGAAATTTCAATGTTGTAAGCCTGACAGGCAGAACTGGGATTTGCAAGGAAGGCGTCGGTCATTTCCACAACGGAAACATCCTTACCTTCCTTATAAAGCTCCAGCGCAGTCTCAGCGCCAGTGATTCCGCCGCCAATCACGACCACCTTCTGGCCGGAAACCATTCGGTCGCCATTGAGATAATCGCAGGCGTAAGTCACGCAATCGCTTTCAATACCGGGAACAGACAACATACGGGGCTTACCGCCGTTGGCAATAATAACAGCGTCGAAGTGGCCGCTTACCAGTGTATCGTAATCGGCCTCGGCCTTCACAATAGTAATATTGGGGTCACTGGCAATATGTTCCTCATAGTAGTGGATCAGGCGACGGATATTGGCTTTGTTTTCGGGCTTTCCGGCTTCGATCATCGCACCGCCGAATTGCCGCTTTTCATACAAAGTTACCTGATGTCCACGCCGGGAAGCGGTGAGAGCTGCTTCACAACCGGCAGGACCGCCGCCTACGACGGCAACATTTTTGGCAACAGGGGCTTTGGTTAACGGTTCACACTCGAATTTATAAAGGGTAGGATTCACAGTGCAGCGGATAGGGGTGTGTCCCAGCATTCCTTTATCGATACAGCCGATCATGCAGTTAATGCAGGGTTTAATATGATTTGCGTTTCCAAGGCGGGCTTTTCTTGCCCATTCGGGGTCAGCCAGCTGAGAACGTCCCAAAGCCACAAAGTCGCCGTTTCCGGCTTCCAGCATTGCTTCGGCTTCCTCCGGGGTAAAGATATTGTGTCCGATGAATACCGGAATGTGCACCGCCTCCTTAATGCGGCGGGTATGCTCCGCATTGAAAGCGTTGGGTAGCAAAAATTCCATGCAGGCAGTGGCATGGGTACCACCCATGATATTCAGATGAGAGACTCCTTCTTTTTCCAGGGCTTTGGCCACTTCAACTGTCTCGTCAATACGAATACCTTCCGGTTCCCAATCCTCGGTACTCAGCTTTACGCCCACAGGGAAATCACGTCCACACTTTGCTTTGATGTTGCGGATGATTTCTACCAGCAGTCGCATCCGATTGTGGAGCGAACCGCCGTAGATGTCGGTACGCTTATTGTCGTGAGGGGAAAGAAAATTGGTGGGAATACAGCCGGCTGCGCCATGAATTTCCAAAATCTGAAAACCTGCTTTTTTGCAGCGGAGGGCAGCATCGCCAAATCGCTCAATCAGCTCATGAATCTCCTCGATGCTCAGCGCGCGGGGCATCTTAAACCCCATCTCATACCAAGGTTCAAAGGTAATGGCAGAGGCGCCAATTACATCAGCGCTGCCGACAAAGGCAGCATCACGTCCAGGATGCGCCAATTGGATTCCTGCTACGGCTCCATGCTGTTTCAAGGCATCTGCCAGCAGGGTGAGGCCTGCAATGAATTCATCCTTATCCGCCCGAAGACCACAGGAAGTCATGGGAACAGGAACAGCATTGTCCATGAAAATCAGGCCTGCACCACCTTCGGCAGCCTGCGCGTACGCTTTGATTTGACGGTCAGTAACTGTGCCGTCGGGATTGCCCAGGTAGGTTCCCATAGAATTGCGGACAATACGATTTTTGATTGCCACATTGCCGATTTGGCCTTTTTCAAACAGCTTGGGATAATATTTGTTCGCCATGTTATTCAACCGTCCTTTTTGATTTTTGTCTGGCTTTAATCGGTGGGTCCCTTATATTGGCGATTTTTACCAGACGTTTTACAATAAACAGTATACGTCTTTGTTCCCCGTAAGAGGCAAGCATCAACTGCTTTGCTGTTGTTGCTTATGCAACAGCTGAATGATATAATGGTGCAAAAGGAGGGGACGGAATGGATCTTCGAGTGGAAAAAACAAAAGAAAATATACAAAACCATTTTTTGGAGCTTTTACGCACAACCTCATTTCACGAAATATCGGTGAGACAGTTGGTCCAAGAGTGTCGCATTAACCGCTCTACCTTTTACCGTAACTATGAGGACAAGTATGATCTGCTTAACCAGATCGTGCAAGAGCTTCTAACGCAGTTCAGTGAAGCGCTGCGCCCTGCAGTTGAATCCTTGTGTGTGCCGCATACTTGTGCTGCACAAAGCTGCTTTAACCCCTTGATGGATTTTTTCTGTGCGAATAGTTCTGTTTTGCAGATTTTGCGGGCTAGAGAATTGCCGGTTGATCTGTTCGGGGATATGCAACGGGAATTCAGTGCATTGCTGTTGCGGCAGTTTGAGACACATTATAGCCTAAATGAACAAGAACAGGGAGTGGCATCATGCTTTTCCCGAATGATCAGTGCCAACATTCTTGCTGTGGTTTTATGGTGGCACACAGAGTATCCGCAAATAAGCCGGGATAAGGTTCTTCGGATTATGTCTGCTACAGTGGAAAAAGGCATTGTTCCCAGTTTACAGCAAGAGCTGATGAATAGAGCTTTCTTCGTGCCATCAGCTTTGAAGGCAATCAATAGAAGCGGCTCTGTTTGAAAGCAAGGAGTGCGTTTGCAGAGAGCCGGCTTTACACCGGGCCGCGGCGCGGGTATAATAGAAACCAGCAAAGCGAGGTGTTGCAAGCGTATGCTGCTGCGCAAAAAGCCAATGTTCGGGGCCAACATCCAGCCGGCCTGCACCTACTGTGAGTTCGGCCAGAAAGCGGCGGATCCCCGGATGATCCTGTGTGCCAAAAAGGGCGTGGTCTCGCCCTATTATCACTGCAAAAAATTCAGCTACGATCCCCTGCGGCGGGTGCCCCGCCGCCAGCCCAAGCTGCCGGAATTTTCGGCGGAGGATTTCAGGCTGGATTAAAACCAAAAAACAAACGCTCGCCCGGGCCCCTGATCATCAGGGAAGCCCGGGCGGGCGTTTTGTTCTGTTTGAGCGTAGCGGCAAATTACAGGGTTTCGCCCTCGTTGGCCTGCTCTTCGGTGAGCTCCTGCTCCGGGGTCTGGCTCACAAAGCTCACCTGAAACACCGCCTGGGGCCAGTTCAGCCCGATGCGGGGGTGCAGCTCCTTGCGCCGGGCGGCGGTTTCCAGTGTGGCAGTCAGCTCGGCCACAGTGCTACGGGTCAGCGGCCCGCCCCGCCAGTGGAAGATCAGCGGCTGATTTTTCCGAATGGCCTGTGCCGCCCGCTTTTCCACGTCCTCGAGCTTTGTGAACGAGAGCTTTTTCTCCCGGTAATAAAACCGGTCGCCGGTGGTGCAGGCGGGGGCGGGGTAGAGCAGAGGCTCGTGGTCCCGCAGCAGCTTTTCATCGCTTAAATTGAAGTAGTCGTAGCGGATGGGCCCGGCTTTGCCCAGCGTGTTGTCGAAGGTGGCGTCCAGATGGTAATACACCCCGTCCAGCTTCACGATGTTCCAGGCGTGGCGGTATTTGACCCCCTGTTCCGGGTTTGCCTCGGAAAGGGCCACCATGCACCAGACGCCCAGCGCGTCGCACAATGCCTTCACGGTTTTGGCAATGCCCTCGCACACCCCCACGCCCTGACCCAGCGGGCCGATGATCTCGTGGGAATAGGGCTTTTTCAGCTTGTCGTAGCGCACGTTCCGGCAGATGAAATCGTGCACGAACTGCTCTTTTTCCCTCTCGCTCAGGTTCATGGCCGGGCGGGTGAGCTTCTGGATGCGGGCGGCCATGGCCTTCTGGTGCTCCTGAATCTTGCTCTTTTCAAACAGATATTCCGGCACCATTTCCACGCTGGAGGCCTGCGGGTAGTATCGGTAGGTGAAGCGCACGGCGTAGAAGATTTCCGGGTGATCCAGCCGCAGCTTCAAAAAGATTTCGGAAAGCTGCCCCGGCTCCAGCCGCGGCACGGGAAAGGCGGGGGCAATGGTCCGCAATCCGGTGAGCATGGCATGGTAGGCCGCCTGGCCGGATTTGCCCAGCTGATTATAATAGTAAGATTCCATGGCCGGGGTACTCACTTTCCGTTTTCGCAGTGTTCCAGCGTCTGGATGCAATGCTCCAGCCACTGAACCATGGCGGTCTCACGCATCACTGCCCCTTCCAGCACCAGCCGGTCGCCGGTGGCGGAATCAAAGCGGCCGCTGTATGGTTCGGCCTGATCCAGAGAGCTCTGCAAAAATGCCAGCTTCTGCCGCCGGCGTTCCAGTTGGGCCCGGGTCAGCTCCAGAAGCCGGTCGCGGGAAATGTTGTCGCCAAAATACATCCGCAGCCGGAACACATCCTTGGGAGTGGGGGGCAGGGGTTCGTCCTGTTCCAGCCACTGGCGCAGGTCTGCCATACCCTCCGGGGTAATGCGATAGATCTTCTTCTCCAGACTCTCCCCCTTGATGGAGGTCTCGTATTGAATCAGACCCTCGCCTGCCAGCCGCTTCAGCTCCGGATACAGCTGGCTATGGCTGGCGTACCAGAAATTGGCCAGCCCCCGGTCGAATTCCTTCATCATATCGTAGCCGGTCAGCTCCCGGCGGCTGAGCATGCCCAGAATCGCATATTTCAACGTGCGCATGACGCCCTCCCTGTATTGGTCGTTTTTAATAAAATTATACCATAAATTTTGGAAGGAAAAACATGTAAAAATTTATATGTCTATATTTACATGTTTTTGCAGCGGTGCTATAATAATTGCTGTCAACGTGAATCATTTAACAAGGAGGATCACAAATGTTTCCGTATGCAAATCTGTTCGAGAAAACCCGCATCGGCAGCTGTGAGCTGAAGAACCGCTTCGCCATGGCTCCCATGGGCCCGCTGGGTCTGGGCGACGCGGAAGGCGGCTTCAATCAGCGCGGCATCGACTATTATACCGAGCGTGCCAAAGGCGGCACCGGCCTGATCATCACCGGCGTTACCTTTGTGGACAATGAGGTGGAGGAACACGCCATGCCCAGCTGCCCCTGCGCCACCTACAACCCGGTGCACTTTGTGCGCACCGCCCGCGAGATGACCGAGCGTATTCACGCTTACGGCGCAAAGGTGTTTTTGCAGCTGTCCGGCGGGTTTGGCCGTGTGACCATTCCCACCAACCTGGGCGAGTTCCCGCCGGTGGCCCCCTCTGCCATTCCGCACCGCTGGCTGAATAAGACCTGCCGCCCCCTCACCGTGGAGGAGATCCACTCCATCGTGAAGAAGTTTGGCGATGGCGCCTACAACGCCAAGCGTGCCGGTTTCGATGGTGTGCAGATCCACGCGGTGCACGAGGGCTACCTGATCGACCAGTTCGCCATTGCTCTGTTCAATAACCGCACCGACGAGTACGGCGGAAGCCTGGAAAACCGCCTGCGCTTTGCCAAGGAGATTGTGGAGGAGATCAAGGCCCGCTGCGGTCAGGATTTCCCGGTGGCCCTGCGTTACAGCCCCAAGAGCATGATGAAGGACTGGCGCGTCGGCGCGCTGCCCGGCGAGGAATTCAAGGAAGCCGGCCGCGATCTGGACGAGGGCGTGGAGGCTGCCAAGCTGTTGGTGGAATACGGCTACGACGCACTGGATGTGGATGTTGGCACCTACGATGCCTGGTGGTGGAACCATCCGCCCATGTATCAGGAAAAGGGCCTGTACCGCAAGTATGCCAAGCTGATGAAGGAAACCGTGAACGTGCCCATCCTGATGGCGGGCCGCATGGACAACCCGGAAATGGCCAGCGCCTGCATTGCGGACGGCACCTGTGACATCATCAGCCTGGGCCGCCCCCTGCTGGCAGACCCCGATTATGTGAACAAGCTGCGCGCCAACCGGTACGAATTCGTCCGGCCCTGCCTGTCCTGCCATGAGGGCTGCATGGGCCGCATTCAGGAATATTCCGCGCTGAACTGCGCCGTGAATCCCCAGGCCTGCCGCGAGCGGGATATGGCATACCAGCCCATCTGCCTCCCCAAGAAGGTGCTGATTGTGGGCGGTGGCGTGGCCGGCTGCGAGGCAGCCCGGGTGCTGGCTATCCGTGGCCATGAACCTCATCTGTTCGAGGCGGGCAGCCAGCTGGGCGGCAACCTGATTCCTGGCGGCGCTCCCGATTTCAAGGAGGATGATCATGCGCTGGCAGCCTGGTACGGCCGTGAGCTGGAGCGTCTGAGCGTTCCTGTGACCCTGAACCATAAGGTCACTGCCGCTGAGGTGCTGGCTGGTGATTACGACGCTGTGATCGTTGCCACCGGTTCCACCCCCAAGGTGTTCTCTCTGGGCGATGACGCCAAAGTGCACACCGCGGCGGACGTGCTGAACGGCAAGGTAACCTGCGGCGACAGGGTGACCATCGTGGGCGGGGGTCTGGTCGGCTGCGAAACCGCCCTGTGGCTGGCAAAGCAGGGCAAGCAGGTGACCATTGTGGAAGCTCTGGACAAGCTGCTGGCGGTGAATGGCCCCCTGTGCCATGCCAACAGCGAGATGCTGGAGGCCCTGATCCCCTACAACAACATTCAGGTTGTGACCAGCGCCAAGGTGCAGCACTTCGAGAACGGCGTGCTCACTGCTCAGACTCCGGAGGGCGAATGCAAGTTGGAAGCCGACGACGTGATCCTCTGCGTGGGCTACAAGGAGGAGGACAGCCTGTATAAGGAGCTGGAGTTCTCCGTTCCCGAGCTGTATTGCCTGGGCGATGCCCGCAAGGTGGCCAACATCATGTACGCCATCTGGGATGCCTTTGAAGTGGCAAACCATCTGTGATCCATCCCGATTGAACCATAGAGCAAAGGCCTGCGCTTTTCAAAAAGCGCAGGCCTTTTTCCGATTGTGTACACCCCCCCTTGACAAAACCCTGCAGGGGGAGTAGAGTGAATTCAAATACCCATCTGAATGGAGGAAATATCCCATGATCAAACTGCTTGCCGTGGATATGGATGGCACCTGCCTGGACGGCCGAAGCCGCATGAGCGCCGAAAATCTGGCGGCACTGCGCCGGGCGGCTGAGGCGGGCATTCTGGTGGTGCCCACCACCGGGCGCAGCCTTTCCTGCCTGCCGTACCGGCTGCGCAGCGAGAAGTTTTTTCGTTATGTGATTTCCTCCAATGGTGCTCAGGTCACCGACCTGTATACCGGCGAGGATCTGTTTCAGACTCTGATCCCCAAGCGGCGCGCCATGCGTCTTGTGCAGCTGGCCCAGAGCCTGCCGGTGAGCATCACTGCCCATGTGGAGCGGGAATATCTGGTGCGAGGCCGCGGATTCTGGCTGCTTGGCCGGGCTGTGTTCGGGCCGGATGCCGCCGCCAGTATCTGCGTGGAGAATATGAACCGGGTACTGCGGCAGCATGCAGCTGACGTGGAAGAGCTGCAGTTCTACTTCTTTACCGAACGCACCGGCCGGAAGCTGCGCTGCATGCTGGAACGCCATGCGCCGGACTGCCGCTGGGCCTTTACCAACCAGTATGTGGAGGTTTTTTCGGCCAGCGCCTCCAAGGGCTCTGCGCTGGCGGCGCTGGCTGCCCGGCTGAACATTCCGAAGGAACAGATCGCCTGCATCGGTGACGGTGAAAACGATCTGCCCATGTTTGAGGCGGCAGGTTTGCGTATCGCCATGGGGAATGCGGTGCCTCAGCTGAAGGAGCAGGCAAGCCAGGTGAGCCGAACTAACCGGAACAACGGGGTGGCCTATGCCATTGATCGGTGGATCTTACCGGAACAATAAATCAGGGCCGGGCTCTCAGCCGCGTAAAGCGGTCTGGGGCCCGGCCCGTTTTTAAAAGGAGGAACCGGATCAGTAATAAACGGGGCGCACCGTGCTCATGGCCAGATACTGCCGCAGAACGGTGGTGCAAACCTCGTTCTGGGCCTTGAGCCACTGCATTTTCCGGCGCTGTTGATCCTGCAGCTCCCGCTGGTAGCTTTTCCAGTAGGCGCAGGTTTTGTGGCAGCCCTCAGCATAATGGGGGCAGGAGGAACGGCAGGGAATCATAAACGATGCAACTCCTTTCAGGGCAAAGCAGCCGGCCGCCCGTAAGGCGTGCCGCCTCTGGTATCCTGTCTTCAGTGTATCAGAGTGAACGGCCGGGGCGATAGCCTGCTTTTGTAAAATCTGTGCACGCTTTTGATAAAATGGTATGCGCCAAAGCGACAAAACAGTAGTGTTACTTATGCCCGGCGGGCTGTACAAGCCGGCGGAACTTCTGTATACTAAAACAGGAAAAAACCTAAGAAAAGGATGGCGAAACCCTGATGGATTATTATAAAAAGGCACTGGAAATGCACCAGGAGCACAAAGGCAAGATCGAAGTGGTGAGCAAGGTTCCGGTAAAGACCCGGGAGGACCTTTCCATCGCCTACACCCCTGGTGTGGCCGAGCCCTGCCGTGAGATTGCAAAGAACCCGGCAGCGGCCTACACCTACACCGCCAAGGGCAATCTGGTGGCGGTTGTGAGCAACGGAACCGCAGTGCTGGGCCTGGGCAATATCGGCGCAGCGGCTTCCCAGCCGGTGATGGAGGGCAAGGCCATCCTGTTCAAGGAATTCGGCGGTGTGGATGCCTTCCCCATCTGCCTGGATACCCAGGACCCGGAGAAGGTCATCGAGGCGGTGCGCCTGATGGCTCCGGTGTTCGGCGGTATCAATCTGGAGGACATTTCCTCCCCCAACTGCTTCTACATTGAAGAGACGCTGGAAAAAGAGCTGGATATCCCTGTGTTCCATGACGACCAGCACGGCACCGCCATCGTGGTCACCGCCGCGCTGCTGGGCGCACTGCGTGTGGTGAAAAAGGACATCGGTTCCATCAAGGTGGTGGTGAACGGCCCCGGCGCCGCAGGCACCGCCATCATCAAGATGATGCTGGCCGCCGGCGTGAAGAATGTGATTGCCTGCGACGAAAATGGTATCCTCTATAAGGACCGGGGCGTGGGCATTCAGGATCACAAAAAGATGCTCTGCGAGATCACCAACAAGGAGAATCTGCGGGGCGATCTGTCGGATGCCATCAAGGGTGCAGACGTGTTCATCGGTGTGTCGGTGGCGGGCGCTCTGAAGCCGGAGATGGCAAAGACCATGGCAAAGGACGCCATCGTGTTCGCCATGGCCAACCCCACTCCGGAAATTCTGCCGGATGAGGCCAAGGCCGCCGGCGTGCGGGTCATCGGCACCGGCCGCAGCGATTTTGCCAACCAGATCAACAACGTGCTGGCCTTCCCCGGCGTATTCAAGGGCGCACTGAGTGTGCGCGCACGGGACATCAACACCGCCATGAAGGTGGCGGCGGCTCATGCCATTGCCGATCTGGTAAGCGATGAGGAGCGCAGTGAGGACTATATCATCCCCGGGGCATTCGATCCCCGCGTGGCGCAGGCCGTGGCGGATGCGGTGGCAAAAGCTGCCCGGGAAACGGGGGTGGCCCGACTGTGAGAGAGATCAGTGCCCAGACCATCACCGAAACGGTGGCCCGCCTTTGCATGGAGTCCAACAACCGGCTTTCCGCCGATATGGAAAACGCGGTGCGCTCCGCTTTTGAAACGGAGAAATGGCCCATCGCCAAAACCACATTGAAAACCCTGTGCGACAATCTGGATGCCGCCCGGGATACCGGCCTGCCCATTTGTCAGGATACCGGCATGGCCTGTGTGTTCTGCGAGATCGGCCAGGAGGTGCACATTCAGGGCGACTTTGAAGCCGCCATCCACGCGGGCGTGGCCAGGGGCTACACCGAAGGATTTCTGCGCAAATCCGTGGTGAAGGATCCCATCCGCCGGGGCAACACCGGCGACAACACCCCCGCCATCATCCACACCCGCATTGTTCCCGGCGACAAACTGAAAATCACTGTGGCTCCCAAGGGCTTCGGTAGCGAGAACATGAGCCGTCTGGGCATGCTCAAGCCCTCGGACGGGGAGCAGGGTGTGAAGGATTTCGTGCTGGAGACCGTCAGGCTGGCGGGGCCCAACCCCTGCCCGCCCATCGTGGTAGGCGTGGGTGTGGGCGGCACCTTTGAAAAAGCCGCGCTGCTGGCCAAGCAGGCTCTGCTGCGCCCGGTGGGCAGCCACCATCCGGATCCCTACTATGCAGCCATGGAACAGGAGCTGCTGGAAAAGATCAATCAGCTGGGCATCGGCCCCCAGGGCTTCGGCGGCGAGACCACCGCGCTGGGCGTGCAGATCGAAACCTATCCCACCCACATCGCGGGCATGCCGGTGGCGGTGAACATCAACTGCCACGCAACCCGGCACAAGGAGGCGGTACTGTAATGGAATACAAGCTCACAACACCCCTCGCCGAAGAGGTGACCCGCAAGCTGCGGGCAGGGGATACGGTACTGCTGTCCGGCGTGATCTATACTGCCCGGGATGCGGCCCACAAGCGGCTGTGCGAATGTCTGGATCGGGGCGAGGAACTGCCCATCGACGTGAAGGACGCGGCCATCTATTACGCGGGGCCCACCCCCGCCCGGCCGGGGCAGGCCATCGGTGCCTGTGGCCCCACCACCAGCTATCGGATGGACGCCTACGCTCCCCGGCTGCTGCACCTTGGCCTGAAGGCCATGATCGGCAAGGGCAAGCGCAGCGAGCAGGTGGTGGAAGCCATGAAGGAAACCGGTGCGGTTTATCTGGCGGCCATCGGCGGTGCGGGTGCACTCATGGCATCCCGGGTAAAAACCGCCCAGCTGGTCTGCTATGAGGATCTGGGCAGCGAAGCCATCCGCCGGCTGGAGGTGGAGAAGATGCCCCTCACGGTGGTGATCGATTCCCTGGGAAATAATCTGTACCAGACCGGCCCGCAGGAGTATCTGTCGGCTCAGCAACAGTAATTTGCAACGAAAAAAGCTGCCTGTTTGTTTTTCAAGCAGGCAGCTTTTTTGTCAATTAAAACCCGTCCATGCGCAGCTGATCAACTCGAAGCGAGGAAAAGGTGGGATGAAGAATTCGATCCTGCGGGCCGGGCCAGCCGACCAGAAGAGGGGAACAGGGGTCGTGTGCCGCATGATTAGCCGCAATCTGACCGGGCGAAAAATTGGCGTAGCAGTATCTGCAGCCGCCCGGGCAGGTGTTGTAGATGCCGATGTCCACACTGGCCGCGCAGCCGCATTCCGGCCGCTGCCCTTTGGCGGGCGACCAGTGCAGCGGCTGCCCCAGCAGCGATTCAAACAGCGCTCCGTCCACGCAGCTTCCATGGGCAATGCCTGCCGCACGCAGATCCAGTGCCTCGGCGCAGCTCTGCACGCGTATGCCGCAGCTGGCGGCAATTTCGGCAATTCCACGGGCAAGGCGGGCGGCGATTTGCGGGTCAAAGGCCGCCGGAACCAGCGGCCGCATTCGGGCGCGGGTACCCCGGTATTCATCCAGAAAGCTGATCACACAGGTTTCGGTGTATCCCTGCAGGCGACGGGCAATCTGTTCGAAGCGGGTCAGATGCCAGTTTTCGCTGTACTCCCGGGTGAAAAAGATGGGGTCATACCGCCAGATCACCCGACGTGGGCCCAGTTTGCGGGAAAGCTGCCCAAAGGCCGGAATAAGCACGGTGTCCTTGTCCGGCAGGGAGGGCTCAAGCTCCGGGCCGTAACCGGTGAGGGTGAACTGGAAAACAGTGAGATAGCGTTCCAGCTCATTCAGACGGGGCAGCATGGGCAGAGGATTTTTCGTCCAGAAAACAATGCCGTCCACAACGTCCGGGTTCAGTGGAATGTGGTGCAGCTGGTGCGGCGCACGGGGCGAGGGAACGAGCACGAAGCCCTGTGCAAGGCGGCGGAAAAACCAGTCCGCATACCAGGCGGGAATGTCGGTGCGACGGCTGACACTCAACAGCATGGAACCCTCCTTTCCGCCGGAAACGAAAAAACGAATATCAAAAAGCCCGGCAGAGAAAATCACAAAACAGGGAATATGGTTTTATTTTATCACATCCTGGCCGTTTTGCGTGATTGCCTCTTGACGAAACGCCGATTTTTCGGTATCATATTTATTGTTGCTCAGCTGGAAATTTGGCTGAGTGATTTGCTGGAGTGGCTCAGTCGGTAGAGCAGCTGATTCGTAACTACCAGACCGTCCGTTTGTAAAATTGAATATGCTGGAGTGGCGCAGTGGTAGCGCAATTGATTCGTAATCAATAGGCCGTGGGTTCAAATCCCATCTCCAGCTCCAAAAAAGGCTGAAATCTTCGGGTTTCGGCCTTTTTTGCAATTTTTCGTCAAAAATATCTGACCCATGGCGGAGAGGATTTGACCCACATTGTATTTTTAAAAGCGCAGGGTTTGCTGCCCCTTGTTTCGGTTGAAAAACGACTTGACCCACACCGTGACCCACACGCCGAAAGAAGCGGAAAGCACCGGAGAGAAGGGATTTGCCTTTACTCCGGTGCTTTTTCTTGTGTTCACATGACCTGTGTCATAAAGCTGCCCATCTTCTCCGCCGCCTGCTCCTGCATCTGCCGGGTGGCGTGGGTGTAGGTGCGCAGTGTAAAGCCTGCGTCATAGTGCCCCAGCATAGCTGAGACCGTCTTGACATCCACGCCATTTTGCAGAGCCATTGTTGCAAAGGTGTGGCGCAGATCATGGAACCGAATGTGTCCCAATCCAGCGTCCTGAAGGAGTTTCTTATGGAGGTTGACCACCGAATCGGGATAGTACATTCCTCCGGTTTTAGGGGACGGGAACATATACGGGTTGTCCGGGTGCTTCTGGTGTTCCTCGACCAATAGATCCACCGCCTCCTGTGGGATGGAGATGGCTCGAATGGAGTTCTCCGTCTTTGGCCGGTTCATCACGATCTCTCCGCCCGGTCGGCTCAGAGCCTGCTTGCTCACGGAAATGGTGCGTCGCTCTATATCCAAGTCGTCCCACAGCAGTGCCACCAGTTCTCCTTTGCGAACGCCGCTGACCAGCTCCAGATAGAACATGGGCAGAACGCCCCGGCGCTCCGCCGCGGCCAGATAGGCTTTTATGTCCTCTGGGCGCAGGATTTTCATCTCTTTCTTCTCCAGTTTGGGAATGATGCAATCTTCAGTAGGGTTTCGCAGGATAAGGCGCTCCCTCACCGCTCGGTCCAGAGCGTTATGCAGCATCATGTGGATGCCCCGTACCGTGCTGTTGCTCAGCCCCGGATTTTTCTCTTTCTGCGCCTCCCGCAGTCTGCCGTTTTCCAGCAAATCCTTGTAGAACTTCTGGAGTTCCCGGCTGGTGAGTCTGTTCAGCTTGATGTCTCCAATGTGTGGAATCACATGCAGTTCGATGTTCCGGCGGTAAGAAGCTGCTGTTGTTGGCCGGACATTGGGTTCGGCATAGAGTTCATACCAAAGCCGCAGCCACTCTGCAACTGTGTACTCGTCCGTTCGGACAATATCCAGTTCTTTGCTGTCCTCCAATGCTTTTGCTAATTTGGCCTTGACTTCCGCTTGGGTTTTTCCCAGCACATTCTTGATGATCCGCTTTCCAGTCTGCGGATCATAGCCGGCAGTGTACCGTCCTTCCCACCGCCCATCTGACCGTTTACGAATATTTCCTTCGCCATTGGCTCGTTTTTTTGCCATAGACGCACCTCCTTTGCAGGAACACAACATACTGCAGAAAGAGAAAATTATCCAGGGGTATAGTGCAGAGTTATCAGACAATTCACATTATCCAAAATCCTTGCCTTGCGGAGAAGAGGTTTTTCTCTTTGTTTTGCGGCGCAGTTTTTGAGGGGACAATAGTCTGAATGTTCATTTTCTGGATTTGCGCTAAAACCGGCCGGTATCCCCGAGGTGCACCCCGTGGGTTCACCCATACACCCCTGATTTCATGCGGGATTGAGGGCATACCCCTCTGATTCCGACCACCTGCGACCCCAAAGCTGAGCCAAACCGACCCCCTATGACTCTCGCAAGTAAAACCCTGCAAACCGCTGTTCCGCCCCGCATTGCGGGGCGGTGTGACCTGGCCGGTGGTCGCTTGCGACCACCGGCTTTATCCTGCACTATTTTCGACCCCTCGGTTCACCCTTTTCCGGGGTAAAAAACGCTTACTCCTTTGCTCCTTCAATTTCCGCCACACAGCCCCAATACGGCGCTAAAAGCAAGTCGATGGCCCACCTGTTGCCGTGGCCGGTTAAATGGCCACACAGCGGCACACAGGCGGTCAAGCGGGGCTTTCCTGCTTTGTCAGGAGTTTCGCCACCCGCTGCTGCTCCGCCATCAACTCCAATTCGTACATCTGGCGGGCATAATACTCATCGATTACCTCCTGTATGGGACGGAGCGTGAACAACAGATTGCCATTTCGCTTTTCTCCAGCCTTGGTAATAACCTCCGTAGGTTCGGTGGCGATAATGCCGCGCTCCTCCAGTTGACGAATGTACTTGCGCACCGTGTTCTCACTCATATTCACCGCTTTTCCAATGGTTTTGATGCTGGGCCAACATTGGTGGGTCTTGCGATCCTCACACCGCCGCAGAAAACTATACACGGCAAACGCGCCGGAGTTCAGCCCCCAGAGGAAAATTTCATTGGGCAGAGAGAAAAAATTTCCGTGACCGTGGTGCTTCATTTCCTACCTCCCGTGTTCTCATTCACCCATCGGATGAACTGTTCCTTGGGGACCACCATACGAGTGCCAATTTTCAGCACTGGGAAACCCGGCTCATGCATGAGCTCATAGGCCGACGATGGGGCGATCCCCAGTACCTTTGCCACGGTTTCAGAGTTTAGAAACAGCGGCAGGTCGTCGTAGTCTTTGTAAACAGATTCTTTCATTTACATCTCCTTTGTTTTTGTCGAGCATTTTTTCTAAAGTACTTCCCATGTGTATAGGGGACAAAACAGCCATTTTAATAACCCTAAAATAAATTTTGGAGATATATCCAAATCACATATTTTGACAAATTCTCTGGCGGGATACTGCACCAAATCATAGATGTACTGAGTTGCATATTGAGAATCACAGAATTACCTTTGAGTTAAACCGCTATATGAAACAGTTCCACTCACCCTTGTTTTTTCTGTCTGCTTCATCACGTCGAAAGCTGAAGGCTTATTAATTCCCCTCACTACTAAGCCGAATTTCAAAGGTATTTGAGAACCAGAATCTTCATGTTTTCTATTGAATTTTTGATTCGCAGTATAAACGAATTAAAATTGTCCTGATTTTGTGATTCTGGATAAACTCCATTTTCCGATGAGGGCAACCATTGAGTGTCCGTCTCCACTTGTATAGGGGAAGAAAGGATGTTTTTGCACACCCATAAGAATCAAATTTGGAGACATACCCAAAATACATCTATGTCCTTTGGAGGTTTTGCCATCAGGGATACATAACATACTTCCTTTGTTTACTGCTCCACAATTATTAGACTTATAATTTGCATTATGAGAAGTTCGCTGACGGAAGCGTGAAATGCATCGAGGATGA
>Peterbilt_p2__coassemble_269_pt1 | contig 44995 bp, 47 predicted proteins | sample Peterbilt_p2__metabat2_low_PE_018 | metagenome-assembled genome bin Peterbilt_p2
ATATCTTGTTATCAGATTTTCTTGCCCTTGTGTTTGCCCTTATCAGCTTCCAAGGAAAGAATAAAACAGTGTGAAATCGTATAGTAAGTTAAGGTGAGCATTTTGCGATAAATCCTTTATTTTCAAGGCTTTTGGAGGATTTTATTAAAACCCTGTGAGGGTTAATAATCACTTATAAAATTGTGATTTTCAAATTCCAGTTTGTCGAACAGATCTAAGGGCGCACTTCTATACAGGGTAATCCCCATATGTGCGCTCGGTGAGACCGAACACCCCGGACACCTGAATGTCCGGGGTGTTTTGCGTCACTATGTTCCGAGCAAGGGACTGCATCCCTTGCGCCTCGAAAGCGGCTATCCACATAAGGCAAAAGGCGCGACCACTTTCATCACGCCTTTTGCTTTTGTTACTGTCTTACGAACACCCCGCTAATGCCACGGGGATTTTTGTATTTATCGCATGATTTTTTTGAACACCAGAAAAGAGTAAACGAAGATCCACGCCGTGCCGCCCAGCACCACCACCAGCAGCGCACCAAGGGTGAGCTCCTCCCCCAGCGCCTTTGCAAACAGACCCAGGAACAGCAGGGCCACACCCATCACCACAAAGGTGATGCCGCCCATGCGCTGAGTACGGTTCCAGTTGTGCTCGTCCGCCAGCGCCCAGGGGGTGCGGCAGCCGAAGGTGTAGTTCTGCTTGATGCGGGGCATGTAGTTGCCCAGCAGGATGAACAGGATGCCGATGCCGCCGCTCACCAGCACGCTCACAAGACTGCTGCCGTCCGGCAGCACGCTATAAATGGTGAGCTCGCTCAGCCAGCTGATGCCGCACATGAACAGCACAATGCCCGCCAGAAAGACCCGATAGATGCCGCCGAACTTTTGAAAGTTCTCGCTGCGGGGGTCGATCTTCGGCACCACCGCGATCAAAAGCAGAATCGCCGCTGGAATCAGCGCGGTAACCAGCACCATGTATTTCGGGCCCCAGCCATCCACCTGGCCGTCAAAGCCCCAGTGCATGGGCACGGTATCCGGCAAAGAGGGATAAAAGCACAGGTGGGCAATGAAGTTCACAAGGCACACCGCCCCCAGCGCAATCAGAAGTTTTTTATTGTTCATCGTTTTCTCCTCCCCTGGCAAAACCCATGTCGTAAAACCATTTCATCAATTCCTGAAACACCGTCAGGTTCAGGCAGTACACGATGTTCTGCCCCCGCCGCTCGTCGGTGACCAGGCCCGCCGCCTTCAAAATGCTCAGATGGTGGCTGATCGAAGGCTTCGCCATCTGAAACTGGGCGGCAATGTCGCCCGCGGTCATCTCGCCGCCGCTGAGCAGCTCCAAAATGTGCCGCCGAGTCGGGTCCGCCAGCGCCTTGAACGCATCGCCCATGCTCACAGGCCTCCTTTCGCCCTTGTTCGGGCCGCTTGCTTTTGTTTTTTGATATTTAGATAATTTTCTAAATATCTTTGCAACTTCAGTATAGCACAGGGCCGGGGTGCTGTCAAGGGCAGAAAAAGGGACGCGGCATATTCCGCCGCGTCCCTGTTCACTTTGCGCCATCATGCGACCATCACATCGCAGCTGACCACCCGCCAGCTGCCGTCTTTGTTTTCCATATTGTTCATCCGGTAGAAGTAGCCGTATTCCGGCACCAGACCCTGGGCGTCGCGGTACTGCCACAGCACCACCACATAGTCCCTTCCCTGTCGATAGACCTGAGTAAACCGACTTGCGGGCTCCGGCCCCTCCAAAAGGCCGCCCAGACCGCCTTCATGATCTCCAGCTCAGCGTCCGGCAGGCGTTTGATTTTGTTGTCCATCCGGTTCACCTCCATTTTCTACACTTGTAGTGTCCAACTATATTCTGCGATTGTAGAATATGATCTATCAAGCCCCAGGCAAACAAAAAAAGAGGCCCGGAGGCCTCTTTTTCTCAAATGCTCATTCCACCGTGATGCGGCAGGGCAGCACGCTGCCCTCGTCGGTTTTCCAGTAGAACCAGTCGCCGTCAAAGCGCAGCTCGCTTTCGGTGTGCAACGGGTCCGGCTGGGTGCTGGTCAGCTGAATCAGCTGCCGGCCGTCCTGATCGGTGATGGTCAGGGTGCTTCTTCCCTTCTCGTCGGTTTGCAGCGTCAGCCGGGCCAGCGCCGGGGTGGTCAGCTCGGTGCCCTGGGCGTTGTAGCGGCGGATCTTCTCCCCCACCAGCACATAAACGCCCTCGCCTTCCGGGTCCGTCCACCAGACTTCAGCCCCTTCCGGCGGCTGCACCGGCTGGGCGGTGGGCAGCGGCGGGGCGATCGTTTCCTGATAGGCCCACATGGCGGCAAGATTGTCGAACTGGGATTCCAGTTTGGTGTTGCCGTCCAGATCGGAAAAGCCCCACAGCCCGCCCTCGTACCAGGGGACCATGTCCGCCCCGGACAGATAGGCATAGTTTTCCGCCAGCCAGTCCATTCGCTGCCACAGGCCTGTGTCATCCGCCGGGCCTTCGTAACCGCCCTTCCGGCCCTGCTGCAAAACAGCATCCGCTCCGATGGCATACAGGGGTTTATACTCGCCCCCCGCCGCCCGGTAGCCCGCCTGGCCCTGACTGTATACAAAGGCCCAGTCGCCGGTGAACGTGCCGAAATATTCGTACCCATCATACAGACCGGGATGCTGGGCGACCACCGCGGTGCCCTCCGCCGGTTTCAGGGTGCGCAGCTGTGTCGTACTTTGGGAAGCAGCCTGCTTTCCGGCACAGCCGCACCCCAGAAGCAGCAGCGCCACCGCCAGAAGCAAAGCGCATCGTTTCATGCCCATGGGCGTTTCTCTCCTTTCAGCTGTTGCGGCGGTACAGCACATAACTTGCGTAGTCCGTAAACTGCTGTTCGCCGCTCACCGCGGTGTACTGCTCGTCCAGCAGCTGCTGGACCGTATCCTCCACCGGGCCGGACACCACCAGCCATTTGGGTGGATCCTTCGTCAGGAACTCATCGATCTCGCTGCGCATGGAAGGCTCCTCCGCGGCCTGCCAGTCCTGATGAATGAAATACCGCTGGCAGGGCTTGATGTCCGCCGCCAGATACCACTGGGCATCCACATTGTAGCCCAGCACCGAATCCCGCTCCTCCTTCGAAATCACCGCCACAGCCGCCCGGGCCGCATTGTTGTAGGATTGCGTCTCATAGGGGTATTTGGCCATAAAGCTGTCCGCGCTCCAGCCGGGCAGACGGATCAGCAGGCTCACCGCCCACAGCGCACACAGCGCCGGGGCCGCAAGGGCCAGCTTTTTGCCCCTGCCCGTGCGCACAAGCTCCGCCGCCAGCACAAAGGCCAGCGGGATCAGCGGGGTTACGATCATGAAATAATGTACATAGGGCCGGTTGGTGAACAGCACATACATGCTCAGCGCCCCGCTCAGCAGCCCGCCCCAGGCCAGCAGATCGTTTTTGCGCCGCACAAGGGCCGCAATGCAGAGCACCGCCAGCAGAAACAGGGGCGCGCCGAAATCCGTGAGCACCCGGCTCAGGGTACTCGCCGCCCACTGGCTGTTTGCATAATATTCCCGGATGGAAAACTCCGTGGCATAAAAAATATTGTAGCCGATGGTACCGTAGAGCATGTCCGCCAGCGAACCCTTGCAGGCAAAATACACCGCAAAGGGCCCGGTGAGCAGCGCAAAGCCGCCCAGAAAGCCGCCCATGTTGGCCAGAAGGTTTTTCCACTGGCGGCCTGCCAGCAGCGCCAGAGCGATCACCAGCACATAGCTGCACACCGCCACCGCACTGGTGACCCGCAGCATCAGAATGGCCGCGAAGGACGCGCCGTACACCGCCGCCCACTGCCAGGGATGGGGCGCGGCGGGATCCTTTTTGCGGGCAAGGCACCAGCGCACCGCCAGATACAGGCTCACCGCCAGAAAGGGCAGGCTGTATTCCTCGGTCATGTTGCCCTCGTCGAAGGTGCGGGCCAGATATACCAGCGCCAGCGCTACGGCCCCCGCCGCCCAGGGGCAGGAAAGCCTGGTGCGCCCCAGCCGGTACACCCCCCATACGGTCACGGCAAGGCTCACCGTCTGCACCACAAGGATGCCCGCCCGGCCGTGGAGCCAGTAGCCCACCGCATCCACAAAAAAGATCAGCGGGCCCTTGTGGTCGAACAGCCGGGCATAGGGGGTGACCCCTTCGGCCCAGTACTTGCCGATGGTCTGAAAGATGGCGGAGTCAAACCCGCAGTAGCCGGGATACAAAAAGCTGGTGGAGTAGGAAAACCGCAGCACAAACGCGGCCGCCAGCGCCAGAACCGCCAGTGCGGCGGCGGCCAGCCGGGCGATGCGGGGAATGTTCCTGTTCAAAAAGCGCCCTCCTTTTCGGCGTGTTTTCTGTGCGGGCGGCATCGGCCGCCCACATGCAAAAATCCTTTATCAGGGTAACACAAACCCCCTCAAAAGTAAACCGAAACCACCGGCGGAGTAATTGTGCCTAAATTCAGCGCCCATGTTCTGGAAGAATCGTCGAAATTCCAACTGTAAAGCGAAAATTGTTTGCGCTATAATGTTTCTGGTTTTACAAGGCGGCCGCCGGCCGCCCATAGAGGAGGAATCGTTTTGAGCCGAAAAATCACCATTGCGGGGCACGAGTTCTCGCTGCTGGCCATGACCTGGCCGGTCTTTATCGAGCTGCTGCTGCAGATGCTGGTGGGCAACATCGACCAGATCATGCTCAGCCGCTACAACGCCACCGCCGTTGCCGCGGTGGGCAACGCAAACCAGATCATGACCACCCTGATCCTCACCTTCAACGTGATCAGTCTGGCAGCCACCATCATGCTCAGCCAGTATCTGGGCGCACGGGAATACGACAAGGTGGAACAGATCTACACCCTGGCCGTCTGTTTGAATCTGGCCGTAAGCCTTGTGATCACCACCGGCCTGCTTCTGGGTGCGGACGGGCTGTTCAGCCTGATGCAGGTGCCCATGGAGGCCCGGCCGGAGGCCAAAAGCTATCTGCTCATCACCGCCCTCAGCCTGCCCTGTCAGGCACTGATGCTCACCTTCAGCGCCTTTCTGCGGGCGCACGCCAAGATGCTGGTCATCATGCTGAGCACCGGCGCCATCAACCTGATCAATATTGTGGGCAACACCGCCTTCATCTACGGCCTCGGCCCCATGCCTCAGCTGGGCGCGGCGGGCGCGGCCATCTCCACCAGCATCTGCCGCACGGTGGGCATGCTGATGATGATCTTTGCTTTCTTCCACACGGTGCAGAACGCCCGGGTGAGCCTGAAGGTGCTGCGCCCCTTCCCCACCGGACTGCTCAAGCGGTTTCTGGGCATCGGCCTGCCGGCCGGCGGCGAGGGCCTTTCCTACAATCTCTCCCAGTCCACCAGTCTGGTGTTCGTGAACCTGATGGGCACCTTCGCGGTAACCACCCGCATGTACTGCGTGATGTTCGCTCAGGTGTGCTACATGCTCATCAACGCGGTGAGCCAGGCGGTGGCCATTGTGGTGGGCTACTGCGTGGGCGCGAAGGATTTCGACCAGGCCGACCGCCAGAACTGGAAGGTGCTGAAAACCTTCACCCCCATCACCCTGATCATCGCGGCGGTGCTGGCCGTCTTTTCTCAGCCGCTGCTGAGCCTGTTCAGCAGCGACCCACAGGTGATTGCGCTGGGCCAGAAGGTGATGATCGTGGAGGTCATTCTGGAGCTGGGCCGCTGCTTCAACATCGTGATGGTGCGCAACCTGCAGGCGGTGGGCGACGTGCGCTTCCCGGTGCTGGTGGGCATCGCCAGCCAGTGGATCGTGGGCGTGGGTGTGGCCTGGCTGCTGGGCATCCACTTCGGGCTGGGCCTCGTGGGCGTCTGGATGGCCTTCGCGCTGGACGAAAACCTGCGGGCGGTAATCTTTGTCATCCGCTGGAAGCGGGGCGGCTGGCGGCACATCAAAACCGTGTGATTCTTTTCAAACAGCAAAAGGGAGCATCCCGGCCGGGGTGCTCCCTTTTGCTGTTTTTCTCAGCCCTCGCCGCTTTCCTCCTTCGGCGGGGTGTAGGGTTCGGTGGTGAAAAAGCCCAGCTTGCTTTCGATCTCTTCCCGGCTGTAGCTGTCGAACTCCTCCTTCAGCCAGGCGATGGCCTGAGCCACGCCTTCCTCATCAAAGGCAAAGCGCCGCTCCTTCACATCCTTTGTCTTTTCCATGCACCAGACACCCATCCAGCACCAGGCGGCCAGTTCATCGCCGTCACGCAGGACCTTGTAATTGAACTGCCCCGCGTTGCCGGATACCGGATTCTTGTTTTTATACCACTGCATGGGGTAGTTGGGATAGTTGAAATGGATCATGCCGCCTTCTCCTTTTTTGCGCCCGGCACGCGGGTGTTTTCTTTATTATACGGTCTTTGTGCAAAAAAAGCCATCCAAAGGCCCCGCTTGCATCCCTGACTGAATTATATTACAATAAGAAGCAAAACAGTGACATCCGTCACCCGTGCGCTGTGCGCGGAATCCATCCGAAGGGGGCGCATCGCCGTGAAGGTCGGCTGCATGATCCTGGCCAGCGGCCAGGGCAGACGTTTTGGTTCCAACAAGCTGCTGGCTGATCTGTGCGGCCAGCCCCTGCTGACCCACACGCTGAAGCACCTGCCCGCCGACGTATTCTTTAAAACGCTGGTGGTAACCCGCTGGCCTCAGGTGGCAAGGCTGTGTGCCGATCAGGGCGTTGCCTGCCTGCTGCATGACCGGGAGGACCGCAGCGACGTGATTCGTCTGGGCATCCGTTACATGGAAGGCATGGACGGATGCCTGATCTGCCAGGGCGACCAGCCCCTGTGCCGGCCGGAAAGCCTTACCCGGCTGACGGAAGCCTTCCGCCGCCAGCCCCGGTGCATTCACCGGCTTGCCTGGCAGGGGGTGGGCGCAAGCCCGGTGCTGTTCGGCGCGGAGCATTTTACCGCGCTGGCCAGCCTGCCGCCCAGAACCGGCGGCAGCGCCGTTCTGAAGGCGGCGCCGCAGCTTGTGTGCCTCACCGAGGCAGAAGATCCCCTGGAACTGTGGGACGCCGATACCCCCGAAGCCCTGGAGCGCATTGCCCGGGCCCTGCAAAGCCAATCGTTACCCTGAGCCCCAAAGGAGTGTCCCTGCCATGCTGTTTGCCATCTGCGACACGCAGCCTGCCGATGCGGAATCCATTTCCGCCCTGCTTCATGAATATCTGGAGCGGTATGATCTTCCCTGCCGGGTGGAGCATTTCTCCCGCCCGGAACAGTTGCTGGCATTCTGCCGCACCTGCGCATGTACCGCCGTATTTCTGCAGGTACACTCCGCCGGATGCCCCAATCTGGAAATTGCCGCCCAGCTGCGGGCGCTGAGCCCGGAAACCCCGGTGATTCTGACCTCCGACACACTGGACTGCGCGCCGGACGGCTACCGGGTGCGGGCCTTCGCCTATCTGCTCAAGCCCCAGCTGCCCCAGAGCTTCACCGCCTGCATGGACAGCCTGTGGAATGCGCTGTTCTCCCCCACCAACACCCTGTGCCTGCGGGCGGATCGGGAGGATGTGTTTCTGCCGCTGGAGCAGATTCTCTATTTCGAGGCTTCCGGCCACTCGGTCACCGCCTTCTTCTCCTCCTCCGCGCTCTGGACCACCCGAAAATTCCGGGTGTCGATTCAGGAGATTGCAAATCAGCTGGAGGGGCGCGGCTTTCTGCGGGTGCAGCGCAGCTTCGTGGTAAATCTGCGGTATGTGGAGCGGTTTTCCAACTACACCGTTCTGCTGAAAACCGGCCAGACCATTCCGGTAAGCGTGAAGCAGTTCTCCCAGCTGCGGCGAGAGTTTCTTATCTGGCAGAACAGCTGAAACCTGCTCGCCCGGCCACCGGCGAAAACCCTTATTTTGTGTCGCATCGCCTTGATTCTGTGCATATTTTTTTCTTTATTGCCTTAAGTATGCTATAATAATAGTACGTAGTTCCGGTTTGGGTGGAACTGCGGGGAATTGCACGATCTCTTCGGAGTCGGTCAAGGGAACACAGGCCGCCGCGCACCTTACGGTACGCGGCGGCCTGTGTTTTTCCGTCCTTTTCGGTATTCTGCGTCCCGTACAAAACGCCTCACTGCATCCGGCTGCCGTAGCGGCGCAGAATCGCCTCCAGCACGCCGCCGGCCACCGCCCGGGCCTTGTCCGAGATGGTGGTGTAGTCCGCCTCCCGGCCGCGGGGGTCCACATCGCCGCACTTGAAGCCCGGCGTCACCTGGATGCCCTCGTGCAGCATGCCGCGGATCATGCCGGGAATCTGCACCTTCAGCTCCACGCCATCCACCCGGGCCACCGTCTGACCGGCCTGGACCAGATCTCCGATGGCGCACAGCGGCTGGAACCGGCCGCTGACGGTGCTGCGGATGATCCGCTCGCCGGTGTAGCCCATGATGTTGCCGGGCAGGCCGGAGTTTGGGGCGGCAGGGCCATCTTCAATCACCCGGCCCAGCCGGTGGCCCCGCTTTGTTTCCACCACATAGTGACAGTCCTGCCCGGCGCAGAAGCCGGGCCCCACCCCGATCACCAGTGGCGCGTCGGTGATGGCAGTGCCCAGATTTTTCTTGGCCAGCACCGCGTCCACCACAGCGGCGGGCTGCAGCTGCGGAATACACGTCCCCTCCGAGTCCGGGATTACCGCCACGCAGCGCTCTGCCAGCGCCGCCCGGGCGGATTCCAGATCCGGGCAGGCCACCGCGGTCACACCTTCCACGGTGTATCTTCCTTCCTCCAGCGCGGTGGAGAAGGCCACCGTGCGGCGGATGCAGGTGGGCCGGGGCAGGTCGGTCATGGCCACATCAAAGCCGCACTGCCACAGCCGCCAGCCGATGCCGGTGGCAATGTCGCCAGCGCCTCGAATCACGATCAGCATACTCATTCCTCTTTCCATTCTCTTTTTTTCAGTGCGGCGCTCACCACAGGGGCGCCGCTTGTTTCTTTCACGGCCTGTACCACCTGGCAAAGCTGCGCCGGATCGCAGACATCGCTCTGGTTCAGCAGGATCACAAATCGCCGCCCTTCGCTGGCTTTGGCAAGGCCCCAGGGCTCGGCAGCCAGCCGGGCCAGCAGCTCCGGCGTTACCGGGTTTTCCGGTTCCACCCCCAGCCGCCGGGCGGCCAGCCCGGCCCGGAAGCACACCGCTTCCAGCGGATGGTTCAGACTTTTCAGCCCCACCACACCCACCACCAGCTCCGTTTTGACGGGCAGGGCGGGCTCCCGGTCACCGGGTGTTTTGCAGGGCAGGCGGCGGGAACCGTCCGCCTCGACCAGTACATACTCCGCCAGCTTCAGCAGCCCTTCCACCTGTGCATCGCTCACTCCGGTCAGCTTGCCTCGTTCGTCCAGCGGCCCGGCAGCCACCGCCAGCCCGGTGCGCTCCAGCGCCGCGGCAATGCCTGCTGTATCCTCCGGCGAAAATACCGGGCCATATTGCCCGGTATCCGGCGGAAATATATGGGTGGTGGTGGTCACGATCACCCGCCTGCCCGCTTTGGACAGCTCTTCGGCCAGCGTCAGCATGGCGGTGGTCTTGCCCCCCGCGCCCACCAGCGCGGTTACGCCGGGGCGCACATCCAGAAGCTGTGTCAGCGTTCTGCTCATGGTCTGCTCCTTTCCCCGATTCCGTTCATTCGTTGTGCAACTTTCAGTATAACGAAATCCGCCCTCCGGTGCAAGGGGACAGCCGCCGGGTTTCGCTTGTAACCGGCTGCAAACCGCCGTATAATAAAAGGGCAAAATCCGCCCGTAAAGGAGGCCCCGCCATGGAGGACCGCGATCTTATTTTTGAAACCGTATCCCTCGCGGGCGAGATCCTGCTGGCCTCCGGAGCCGAGATCTCCCGGGTGAGCGATACCATGGAACGCATCGCCCGGGCTTACGGCAACCCCGGGCTGGATACCTTTATTTTAAGCAACGGCGTGCTGCTTTCCACCGGGGGCGGGCCCCGCCGCTATCAGGCCCGGGTGCGGCACATTCCGCTGGGCGGCGGCCGGCTGGACCGGATCGACGCGGTGAACCAGCTTTCCCGGGAAATTGAGCTGGGGCTGCACACCCCCGCCGAAGCCCACGAGCGGCTGGAAGCCATCCGGGCCATGCCCTCCAAGCCCCGCTGGCAGCAGGTGCTGGCCTCCGGCGTGGGCAGCGCCTCCTTCGGCTACCTGTTCGGCGGCACCGGCTGGGATGCCGCCGCGGCCTTTCTGTGCGGGCTGGTGCTGTATCTTTACTTTCTGTATCTGGTGCGGGGTCGCCTTTCCAAAATTGCCATGAACATCAGCGGCGGGGCGCTGGTCACCCTGTGCGCGCTGATTCTCACTCATTTCGGCATCGGCACCAATCTGGAAATAGTCACCGCCGGCGCGGTGGTGCCGCTTTTGCCCGGCGTGGCCTTCACTAACGGCATCCGGGATATTGCCGACGAGGACTATATCTCCGGCAGCGTTCGCCTGCTGGACGCCATTCTGGTGGTGGCCTGCCTCGCCCTGGGTGTGGGCGCGGTGATGGCCGCCTACACTGCGTGGGGGGTGTGAGCATGCAGCGTTTTCTCTGTGAGGTACTGGCCGCAGGCATCGGCACGGTGGCCTTTGCCCTGATCTTCCATGTGCCCACCCGGTATTATCTGCGCTGCGGCATCACCGGCGCGGCAGGCTGGCTGGTCTATCTGCTCTTCAAGCCCCTCTGGGGGGTGCTGCCCGCCATCTTTCTGGCCACCTTTGCGGTGCTGTGCATCTCCCGGTTTTCGGCGGTGCAGCTGCGTTGCCCGGCCACCATTTTCCTGATTGCAGGCATCTTCCCGCTGGTGCCCGGTCTGGGCATCTACCAGACCGCCTACGCCATGGTGAACAACGCCACCGCCAAGGCGGGGCAGATCGGCTTTACCACCCTGAAAACCGCCATCGCCATGGTGCTGGCCATCCTGCTGGGGCTGGAGCTTCCGGGCAGCTGGTTCCGCCGCCTGGCCAGCCACTGGTCAAAATGACGCCTTTTGAGATACCGCCTATGATCGACCTTGCCCACCTGGAAAAACACCGGGAGAACAACCGCCTGGAGGCAAAACGCGCCCAGGGCGGGCTGCCCCGCAGCATCTGGGAAACCTACTCCGCCTTCGCCAACTCCTTCGGCGGACTGATTCTGCTGGGCGTGATCGAAACCGAAAACAAAACCCTCGCTTCGGTTCCTCTGCCGGACCCGGAAGAACTGGTACGCCAGTTCTGGCAGATTGTCAACGACCCGGCCCGGGTGAGCGCCAGCCCGGCCCAGCTGGCAGGAGCGCTGCGTCTGAGCTCCCGTCAGGTCTGCCGGATGCTGGCCCGGCTGGCGGCCATCGGTGCGGTGGAACCTGCCGGAGCGGGCAGCTGGCGGCTGAAACAATAAAACGCAGAAACAGAAAACACCGGCGGGCGGTATCCTATGGATACTGCCCGCCGGTTCTTTATATAAAAGAAAACCCACAGGCATAACCTGTGGGTTTTTGGTGGAGAATTAGGGACTCGAACCCCAGACTTCCTGCGTGTGATGCAGGCACTCTAACCAGCTGAGCTAATCCTCCGCGACGAAAGTTATTATACCATCCTGCCCTGACAAAGTCAACGGGTTTCGGGAAATTTTTTTTCGATTATTTTTGCTCTGCTGCCCGCCTTTTTATTGCATTCAGCGCGGGTGCATGGTATCATTTTTTAGTTGAGGACATTACAAAAACAGGGAAGGGCCTGCCGGGCTTTCCGGCGGCTGGATCAGGCGTTCACGCGCTGAGAAGGAGGCTATTTATGCAGATTGGATTCGACAACAACCTTTATATCCAAAAGCAGACCGAGAACATTCTCGCCCGAATCGAAAAGTTTCAGGGCAAGCTGTATCTGGAGTTCGGCGGCAAGCTGTTCGACGACTACCACGCTGCCCGTGTGCTGCCCGGCTTCGATGTGAACGGCAAGATCCGCCTGCTGCACGAGCTGCGCGACAAGGCCGAGATCATCTTCTGCATCAGCGCGGGCGACATTGAGAAGACCAAGATGCGCGCCGACCTGGGCATCAGCTACGACATGGAGGTGCTGCGCCTGATCGACGACATCACCGCCATGGACATCGAAGTGAACAGCGTGGTCATCACCCAGTACACCGGCCAGCGTGCCGCCGACGCCTTCGCCAAGAAGCTCACCAGCCGCGGCGTGAAGAACTACATCCATCGCCCCATCGAGGGCTATCCTCTGGCTGTGGACTACATCTGCAGCGACGAGGGCTACGGCTCCAACCCCTATGTGGAGACCACCAAGCCTCTGGTGGTGGTCACCGCCCCCGGCCCCGGCAGCGGCAAGCTGGCCACCTGCCTGAGCCAGGTCTACCATGAATACAAGCGCGGTGTGATGGCCGGCTACGCCAAGTTCGAGACCTTCCCCATCTGGAACATTCCCCTGAAGCACCCGGTCAACCTGGCCTACGAGGCTGCCACCGCCGACCTGAACGACGTGAACATGATCGACCCCTTCCACCTGGAAGCCTACGGCAAGACCACCGTCAACTACAACCGGGACGTGGAGGCCTTCCCCATCGTGCAGAACATTCTGGCCCGCATCACCGGCGACAAGGAGTTCTACCGCAGCCCCACCGACATGGGCGTGAATATGGCTGGCTACGCCATCTTCGATGACGAAGTGGTGCGCAAGGCCGCCACCGAGGAGATTTTCCGCCGCTACTACACCGCCCTGTGCGACGTGAAGCAGGGCAAGGCCACCGAGGCCAGCCTGCACAAGATCGAGAACATCATGCAGCAGCTGGACGTGAACGCCGAAAGCCGCGCCGTGGTGGCTCCCGCTCTGGCCAAGATGCGCCAGACCGAACAGCCCGCCGCCGCCATCGAACTGCCGGACGGCCGCATCGTGACTGGCAAGGCCAGCGATTTGATGAGCGCCTGCAGCGCCACCGTGCTGAACAGCCTGAAGGCCCTCACCGGTATTCAGGATTCCGTGCTGCTGATCCGGCCCGAGGTGCTGGAGCCTATCCTGCGGCTGAAGATCGACTACCTGGGCAGCCGCTCCAGCGTGCTGAAGGTGGACGACGTGCTGGCGGGTCTGGCGGTGAGCGCCGCCACCGAGCCGGTGGCCGCCAAGGCCATGGCCGCTTTGCCCCTGCTGCGGGACTGCGATATGCACTCCACCCAGATGCTCCACTCCGGCGACCAGGGCACCCTGCGCAAGCTGGGCCTGCGCATCACCATGGAGCCCAAGTACCCCGGCAAGGATCTGTTCTTCTGATTTCATGAACAACGCACAGCGCACCCCTGAAGCATCCGCTCCGGGGGTGCGTTTTGTTTTCCACACATTGACTCCTTTTGTGTGGAAAATTTCTCTCTATGCCCGTTGTTCCGGCGCCGCCGCGCACCCTTTTTGCCCCAAAACATTTACAAGCCCCGGCCCGAACCTTATAATGGAAGAGGACTTCCCCGCGCGCGGGCAACTCTGTCCCCGCGTGCTGAAATGAAACACAGAAGGAGACAGCTTTTATGGAACGTTTGGTTGGCACTGTATCCCGGGGCATCCGCGCCCCGATCATCCGTCAGGGCGACGACCTGGCCCACATCGTGGTGGACTCGGTTCTGTCCGCCGCAAACAGCGAGGGCTTCTGCCTGCGCGACCGGGACGTAATCGCCGTAACCGAGGCCGTGGTGGCCCGCAGTCAGGGCAACTATGCTTCGGTGGAGAACATCGCCCAGGATGTGAACGAGAAATTCGGCGGCGGCACGCTGGGCGTGATCTTCCCCATCCTGAGCCGCAACCGCTTTGCCATCTGCCTGAAGGGCATCGCCGCCGGCTGCAAAAAAGTGGTACTGATGCTCAGCTATCCCTCCGACGAGGTGGGCAACCATCTGATCAGCGAGGATGAGCTGGACGCCTCCGGCGTGAACCCCTGGAGCGACGTGCTCAGCGAAGAACGCTACCGGGAGCTGTTCGGCTACAAAAAGCACACCTTCACCGGTGTGGATTATGTGGAGTACTACCGCAGCGTGATTGAGGAGGCGGGCGCCGAGGCAGAGATCATCTTCGCCAACAATCCCCGCGCCATTCTGGATTACACCAAAAATGTACTCAACTGCGACATTCACACCCGCAAGCGCACCAAGCGGCTGCTGCTTGCCGCCGGTGCCGAGAAGGTGCTCAGCCTGGATGAACTGATGACTGCCCCCGTGAATGGCAGCGGCTACAACGATTCCTACGGCCTGCTGGGCTCCAACAAGGCCACCGAGGAGACCGTAAAGCTGTTCCCCATCCACTGCCAGGAGCTGGTAGACGACATCCAGCAGCGGATTCTGGACGCCACCGGCAAGCACGTTGAGGTAATGGTCTACGGCGACGGCGCCTTCAAGGATCCCATGGGCAAGATCTGGGAGCTGGCCGACCCTGTGGTCTCCCCCGGCTACACCGCCGGCCTGGAGGGCACTCCCAACGAGCTGAAACTGAAGTATCTGGCCGACAACGACTTCGCCAAGCTCTCCGGCCAGGAACTGAAGGATGCCATCTCTCAGGCCATCCGCGAAAAGGATGAGAAGGCCGAGAGCCTGACCGGCAACATGGCCAGCCAAGGCACCACCCCCCGCCGCCTGACCGACCTGATCGGCAGTCTGTGCGATCTGACCAGCGGCAGCGGCGACAAGGGTACCCCCATCATTCTGGTGCAGGGCTACTTCGACAACTACACCAAGTAATTTTTCCACGCACACAGCAAAGCGGGCGGTTCCGAAGTCTTTCGGAACCGCCCGCTTTTTCTGTTTTTTCTTATTCTTCGGTCTTGGCCACTGCCTTCAGCGCCAGGAACAGCATCACGATGGACACGCCCATCAGAATATGGCCAATGCCCGCGATGCCGCTGATGGCAGCGTCCACCCCGCTGCTCAGCGGGGTGCCCAGCACCTGCACAACGCCCCGCACCGTGAACATCACGGTCATAAAGGGCAGCGCCACATTGTACAGACCATAAAACCGGCGGAACATGGGCTGGGCCGTCAGGCTGGTGGTCTTTGCGAAGAGTGCCAGCACCAGAAACAGCACGGTGCCCAGTGCAAACAGGTGCAGATGGTTCACCGCCAGCGTGGTCTTGCCGGTAAAGCCGTTCCACTTGGTGAATTCCCGGTAGAACACGCCAAAGGTCATGGAGGCGATGGCGTAGCCAAACGCGGTATTGATGAGTTTTTTCATGGGGTAATTCCTCTTTCCGGGCCGTTGGCCCATTTTATTTGAACACTGTTCAGATTTTATTGCAAAGCAGCGCCGCTCCCGCCGGGGGCGGCGCCGCGTTTTGGCTTATGCGTACAGCACCCGCCGGATCACCGCCAGCAGGGTTGCGCAGTCGCTCTCCTCCCGGGCAAGGCCGGCCATCAGGCTGGAGAACACAAAGGCCACGAACTGTTTCCGGTCAAGGTCCGCTCCGAAGGCATCCGGCCGAACCTTTTCGTCCCGCTCCAGCACCTGCTCCAGGCTGGCACGCATGTGACCGAAGGCCTCTTCCATGGCCTGCCGGGCCTTTTTCCGGTCCTGGGCGGCAAAGCCGCTCATGTGAGCCCGCAGAAAGTCCGGATATTCCGCCGCCCCGGTGCGGATGCTGGCAAACAGCCATTCCACACAGGCGCAGAAATCCCCGCTCCGGGTGCAGCTGCCCGCATCGTGAAAGATACCCCGCCAGATGTCCTGTACCGTGGCGGTAACCAGCTCCGCCTTGCTGGGGAAATAGTTGTACACCGAGCCCACCGCCACGTTGGCGGCGGCAGCCACCGCCCGCATGTTCAGCGCGGCCAATCCCTGACCGGCGGCAATGCTCTTGCTGGCGGCCAGCAGCTCCTCGCGGGATGTGATCACTTTATTCATGGCGCTCCTGCCTTTCATTTTGAACACTGTTCATCATACAGGTTTTTCCCCGCCTTGTCAAGCAAAAAGCCGGGGCGGTGTTCTGACCGCCCCGGCCGCAAGGCTCTTTTCCGGGTTACAGCTCAATGCTCTCCAGCTTGAGAATCGCCAGAATGTAAATCTTGAGCGCCTGCATCAGCTGGGCGATGTTGGCCGCCTCGTTGGCGCCGTGCATGGGGCCGCCGAACTCGGGCAGCACGGTATCCAGCCGCTCGGGGCCGAAGCTCACCGCCTTGGGGAAGTGGCGGGCGTAGGTGCCGCCGCCCATGGTGAAGGGCTTGGCATCCTCACCGGTCACCTCATTGTAGGTTTCAATCAGAGCCTGAATGGGCGCGGCGTCGGCGCTGATATAGAAGGGTACCCGCCAGGTGGCCTCTTCCACGGTGGCGCAGCCCTCGGAGGCAGCCTCCAGCCGGGCCTTGATCTCCTCGCCGGTGATGCTGGTGGGGAAACGGCTGTCCACATCCTGCCACAGACGGCCGTCCTTCAGCTCGATCATACCGCCGATGATGGTCAGCGGATCGAAGGCGTCGTCGCTGGCGGCGATGCCCACGCCGCTGCCGTCGGTGTTGCTGTGCAGCTTGCGCAGATAGGTCAGGAACTCCTCCTCATCGGCGGTGACCAGATGATTGTCCAGCAGGTAATTTACAATCAGGCCGATGGAGTTCACGGTGTTCTGGGGCATGGCCGCATGGCCGCCCTTGCCCCAGCCGCGGATGCGCACCGCGCCATTCTCCTCTTCCAGCGTGATGCCCTCACGCTCGCTCAGGGAAGCGAAGTCCGCCTTTACCAGGCAGGAAGCCCGATCCGGCACCACGTTGTGGGCTACGCCGCCGGTGAACTCCAGAATGTTGCCGTTTTCCAGCTTCTTGGAAACCAGATAGCCGTTGAAGCCGCCCTTCTCGCCGTTGCACACCGGGAACTCGGCATCCGGGGAGAAGCAGAAATCGGGAGCGGGGTAATTCTTCAGATAGTACTCCACGTCCTCCATGCCGGTCTCCTCGTTGGCGCCCAGCAGCGCACGTACGCCGTACTTCAGGGGCACATTATGCTCCTTGAGGAACTTCAGCGCATACAGGCACAGCACACTGGGGCCCTTGTCGTCGGCCACACCGCGGCCGATGATCCAGCCGTCCCGCACCTGCATGTCGAAGGGATCGGCGGTCCAGCCGTTGCCCTGAGGCACCACATCCAGATGGGTGATGGTGGCAATCTGCTTGTCGGTCTCGCCGGGCAGCTCAGCCCAGCCCATGTAGCCCTCGCAGTTGTTGGTGGAAAGGCCCATCTCGGCGGCCATCTTCAGTGCTTCGTCCAGCGCAGCGGCGGGGCCGGCGCCAAAGGGCTTGCCCGGCTCCGGGGTGCCCTCCACACTGTTGATGTCCACCAGGCGCTTGATGTCGCGCACAACGTTTTCTTCATTGGCTGCCACGAATGCATCCACCGCGGCACGCAGTTCCTTTGTGATCATAACTTTTATCTCCTTCCCTCCGCAGCACCGCCGGCAGGGCGGCCATGCAGTGAGTCATTTCTTACTCGCTATTATACCACGATTCTGGCATTTGAAAAGCCGCCGGACAACAAAAAAGGAGCCGCCCCGGCTTTTGCGGGGCAGCTCCCTTCGATTGTTCGGGATTATGGGGTTATTCCAGCTCGAACGCGCCGGTGTACAGCTGGTAGTACTTGCCCTTCTGGGCGATCAGCTGCTCGTGGTTGCCGCGCTCGATGATGCGGCCCTGCTCCAGCACCATGATCACATCGGCGTTCTTTACAGTGGAAAGCCGGTGGGCGATCACGAATACGGTACGGCCGGTCATCAGGGCGTCCATGCCCCGCTGCACAACGGCCTCGGTGCGGGTGTCGATGCTGCTGGTGGCCTCGTCCATGATCATAACCGGCGGGTCTGCCACAGCGGCCCGGGCAATGGCCAGCAGCTGCCGCTGGCCCTGAGAAAGGTTCGCGCCGTTGCTGGTGAGCATGGTGTTATATCCCTCCGGCAGGCGGGTGATGAAGTCATGGGCGCCCGCCAGCTGGGCGGCGGCCATGCACTCCTCGTCGGAGGCGTCCAGATTGCCGTAACGGATGTTGTCCATCACGGTGCCGGTGAACAGGTTGGTGTCCTGCAGCACAATGCCCATGCTGCGGCGCAGGTCGGCCTTTTTGATCTTGTTGATGTTGATGCCGTCGTAGCGGATCTTGCCGTCCGCAATGTCGTAGAACCGGTTGATCAGGTTGGTTATGGTGGTCTTGCCCGCGCCGGTAGCGCCCACAAAGGCCACCTTCTGGCCCGCCTCGGCATACAGGGTCACGTCGTGCAGCACGGTCTTGTTCGGGGTGTAGCCGAAGTCCACGTCGAACAGGCGCACATCGCCCCGCAGACGGGTGTAGGTAACAGTGCCGTCGCTGTGGGGATGCTTCCAGGCCCACACGTTGGTGCGCTCGGCGCACTCGGAGAGGCTGCCGTCCGCGTTTTCCTTCGCGTTCACCAGCGTCACATAACCGTTGTCCTCTTCGGGCTTTTCATCCAGCAGGGTGAAGATACGCTGGGCGCCCGCCAGGCCCATGACCACCGCGTTGATCTGCTGGGACACCTGCATGATGCTGCCGGCGAACTGTTTGGTCATGTTCAAAAAGGGCACCACAATGCTGATGCTCAGTGCCAGGCCGGAAATGCTCACATTGGGAATCCCTGCCATAAGCAGGAAGCCGCCGGCCACAGCCACAATCACATAGATCACGTTGCCCATGTTGTTCAGGATGGGGGCCAGAATGTTGGCAAACTTGTTGGCGCTTTCCGAAGCGGCGAACAGGGCGTCGTTGCGCTTGTCGAAGTCGGCCTTGGCCTCTTCCTCATGGCAGAACACCTTGACCACCTTCTGGCCGTTCATCATCTCTTCCACGTAGCCTTCCATGGCGCCGATGGCCTCCTGCTGGCGCAGGAAAAAGCGCGCGGAGTTGCCGCCCACCTTTTTGGTCAGCCAGGCCATGACCGCCACGCCGATCACCACCACAAGGGTCATCCACAGGCTGTAATACAGCATGATGCAGGTCACGCTGGTCATGGTGATCAGCGTGATGGTGATCTGGGGAAAGCTCTGGGAAACCAGCTGCCGCAGGGTATCGATATCATTGGTGTAGTAGCTCATGATATCGCCGTGGTTGTTGGTGTCGAAGTAGCGGATGGGCAGATCCTGCATGCCGCTGAACATCTTCACCCGCAGCTTTTTCAAAAACCCCTGGGTGATGGTGGCCATCATCCGGGTGTAGGTGAAGGCGGAGATCAGTGCCAGCAGATACATGACCACCAGAATGCTCACCAGACCCATGATCTGGCCGGAGGCAGCGGCCCAGTCGCCGCTCTGCCAGTTGGCCTCGATCACCGCGATGACCTTCTGCATGAACACCGCGGGCAGCGAGCTGATGATGGCGCTGAACAGAATGCAGGCCACCACCACCGGCATCATGACCGGGTAGAAGGAAAACAGTGTTTTAAAAATACGCAGCAGGGTGCTCTGCTTTGTGATCGTTGGATTGTTATTCATTCTCCTGCCCTCCTGCCTTGTTCTGCGAGGTGTAGACCTCACGATAGATTTCGCTGGTCTCGAGCAGCTCTTCATGCGTGCCGATGGCGCTGATGGCGCCGCCGTCCAGCACCAGAATGCGGTTCGCATCCTCCACCGAAGAGGTGCGCTGGGCAATGATGATCTTGGTGGTCTCGGGGATGAACTCCCGGAAGGCCTTGCGAATCAGGGCATCGGTCTTGGTGTCCACCGCGCTGGTGGAGTCGTCCAGAATCAGGATTTTGGGCTTTTTCAGAAGAGCCCGGGCGATGCACAGCCGTTGCTTCTGGCCACCGGAGACGTTGGAGCCGCCCTGCTCGATGTAGGTATCGTATTTTTCGGGGAATCGCTGGATGAATTCATCCGCCTGCGCCAGACGGCAGGCCTCCTCCAGCTCGGTGTCGGTGGCGTTCTTGTTGCCCCAGCGCAGGTTTTCCTTGATGGTGCCGCTGAACAGCACGTTCTTCTGCAGCACCACGGCCACCTGGTTGCGCAGCGCCTCCAGGTCGTAGTCCCGCACGTCCCGGCCGCCCACCTTCACGCAGCCCTCGGTGGCGTCGTACAGACGGCTGACCAGCTGAATCAGCGAGGACTTGGACGAACCGGTGCCGCCGATGATGCCGATGGTCTCGCCGCTCTTGATATGCAGGTCGATGTCGGTCAGGGCCATGCGCTCCGCATGCTCGGAGTAGCGGAAGCTCACATGGTCAAAGTCGATGGAGCCGTCCGCCACTTCGGTGAGGCCGTTCTCGGGGCTTTTCAGGGTGCTTTCCTCCTGAATCACCTCCAGAATACGGTGGGCGGACTCGCTGGCCAGAGTGATCATCACGAACACCATGGAGAACATCATCAGGCTGCTCAGAATCTGGAAGCTGTAAGTAAGCAGGGCGGAGAACTGGCCCACGTCCAGCGCAAGGCCCCGGGTGGTGATGATGGTGTAGGACCCGAAGGACAGCACGAAGATCATCACCACATACAGGCTGAACTGCATCAGAGGGTTGTTGAAGGCCAGAATCTTTTCCGCCTGGGTGAAGTCCCGGCAGACATCCTCGGCGGCGGCGGTAAACTTCTTTTTTTCGTAGTCCTCCCGCACATAGGACTTGACCACCCGCATGCCCTGCACGTTCTCCTGAATGGAGTTGTTCAGCGCGTCGTACTTTTTGAACACCCGCTGGAACAGGGGCATTACGGTGCGGATGACACAGAACAGGCCGAGGCCCAGAATGGGGGTCACCAGCAAAAAGATCAGCGCCATGCGCCCGCCCATCACAAAGGCCATGGTGAACGAGAACACCAGCATCAGCGGGCAGCGGATGGCGGCCCGCACGATCATCATGTAGGCCATCTGCACATTGGTGATGTCGGTGGTCAGGCGGGTGACCAGCGACGAGGTGGAAAATTTGTCGATGTTCTGGAAGGAATAGTCCTGAATCTTATAAAACATATCCTTGCGCAGATTGCGGGCAAACCCGCAGGACGCGGTGGCCGCATATTTGCCCGCCAGCACGCCGAAAAACAGCGAAAGGCCGGCCATGGCCAGCAGCACCGCACCGTACTGCAAAATGGTGGCAAAGCTGCAGCCCGCCTTGATCTGGTTCACCAGCTGGGCGATCACAAAGGGAATAATGCATTCCATGAGCACCTCAAGGGACACAAAGACCGGCGCCTTGATGGATACGCCCTTGTATTCCCGGATGGATCGCGCGAGTTGTTTGTACATACCTTTTTCACTCCTCCTGTTCCTTTTCCAAAAAACGGCATGTGCCGCCCCGCCCATTGCTTGCGCGCGCAAACAGTGTGCGGGCGATAAAAAGAGCGCAAGTCCGGGCCTGCCGGGCTTACGCTTTTGGCTTACTTGCCCTTATTATACCTACTATAATGGGAGGCTGTCAACAGAAAAGCACCCTGCTTTTATGAAATTTCGCCAATTTGCACTGGATTTTTTCTCTTTTTTGCACTATTGTCCACCCCGGCAGGTCCCGGTACCCTCTACAATCTCAGAGTGTATTTTTATAATAAGATTAAACGTTTTTTTGCAAAAGAAGGGGTGCTGCTTGAAGCTGCCCAAACGCTGCCGGCTGGCTGCCGCGGCACTGGCGCTGACGCTGTACGCGGGCTGCGGCTCTGCGCCGCCGTCCCAGCAGATTGCCCAGAACGTGAGCGAAAGCTTTTACTCCAGCGATTCTGCGGAGCAGTTCTGGCAGCTGGCAGGCATTTCGGAACCGCCTGCCGACGGCCAGCCGGGTCTGCTGGTGTCCATCCTCATGTCGCTGGTGGGCAGCCTGCTGGTTCCCGTGATCACCTGGCTGTTCCTGCGCCGGGACTGGGCCAGCCTGAACTGACCTTTTTCTCCCCATTTCATACGAACACGGCAGAGGGCCGCGGGATCATCCCCGCGGCCCTCTGCTGTGTTTTTCCCTCTGCGGGGCAAAATCTGCTATAATAGATTCCGAACGTTTTATCTCATCCCCAACTGAGGTGTTTTCATGAATCAGGAGCAAGTCCGGGTGCACCGGACATTGAAGGATATTTTCGGCTACGATGCCTTCCGCCCCGGCCAGCAGGAGGTAGTGGAAGCTCTGCTCGCCGGCCGGGATGTGCTGGCGGTAATGCCCACCGGCGCGGGCAAATCCATCTGCTACCAGCTGCCGGCGCTGCTGCTGCCCGGCATCACCGTGGTGGTCAGCCCGCTGATCAGCCTGATGCAGGATCAGGTGCAGGCGCTGATCCAGATGGGCGTGCGGGCGGCCTACATCAACTCCTCCCTCACCGAAAACCAGTGCCGCAAGGCGCTGGCCAACGCCTGCGACGGCATGTACAAGATCGTGTATGTGGCCCCGGAGCGGCTGCTGACCCCGGGCTTTCTGCGGTTTTCCCACAGTGTGCAGATCTCGCTGCTGTGTGTGGACGAGGCCCACTGCGTCTCCCAGTGGGGGCAGGACTTCCGGCCCAGCTACCTGCAGATCCGTCAGTTTGCCGACCAGATGAACCAGCGCCCGCCGGTGGGGGCCTTCACCGCCACCGCCACCCAGCGGGTGAAGGACGACATCTGCCAGCTGCTGGCTTTGCGCCAGCCGCTGGAGCTGACCACCGGCTTCGACCGGCCCAACCTGTTTTTCGAGGTGCAGCGGATGGAGGAGCGGGAAAAATTCCCCTGCCTGCTGGCCTATCTGAACGACCGGCCCCAGGCCACCGGCATCGTGTACTGCTCCACCCGCAAAAAGGTGGACGAGGTGTATGAAAAGCTGGACGGCCAGAACATCCCGGTGGCCCGCTACCATGCGGGCATGCCCCCGGAGGAGCGCCAGCGCAGCCAGGAGGCCTTTCTGTTTGATCAGGTACGGGTGATGGTGGCCACCAACGCCTTCGGCATGGGCATCGACAAATCCAACGTGAACTTCGTCATCCATTACAACATGCCGCTGGATCTGGAAAGCTATTATCAGGAAGCGGGCCGCGCCGGGCGGGACGGTCAGGATGCGGACTGCATCCTGCTCTACTCCGCCGGGGACGTGCGCACCGGCAATTTCCTCATTGACAACAGCGAACCCGCCGCCGGGGCCAGCCCGGAGGAGGTGGAAACCCAGATTCTGCGCCAGAAGGATCGGCTGCGCCAGATGACCTTTTACTGCCACAGCCGCTACTGTTTGCGGGGCGAGATTTTAAAATACTTCGGCCAGCGCACCGGGCGCGAGGGCTGCGGCGCCTGCTCGGTCTGCCGGCCCGACCTGCAGCGGGCCTCGGTGGTGAAGCTGGCGGCGAAGAACGCGGCAAAACTGAAGGCCATCGAGGAAAAGGATCTGAATGCAGATCATCTGCAGCAGCTGAAGGATCTGCGGCTCAAGCTGGCCCGGCAGGCGGGCGTACCCGCCTTCGTGGTATTCACCGACGCCACCCTGCGGGCCATGTGCGCCCATCTGCCAAAAACCCGGGAGCAGCTGCTGGCGGTGCCCGGTGTGGGCGTGCGCAAATGCGAACAGTACGGCGAGGAATTCCTGGCCCTGCTGAACACCTTTGAAAAGGAGTGAGGACCCCATGCGGCTCACCGTACCCGACTATTACGACCGGTTCCGGTGCATCGCCTCCCGCTGCACCGACAACTGCTGCATCGGCTGGGAGATCGGCATCGACCCGGCCGCACTGGCGGATTACCAGTCCCAGCCCGGCGCCTTTGGCGACCGGCTGCGGGCGGCCATCCAGCCCGGCGACCCGCCCTTTTTCGCCCTGACCAAAAGCGGCCGCTGCCCCTTTCTGAACGAAGAGAACCTGTGCGACATCTACCGTCAGCTGGGCGAAAACCACCTCTGCGCCATCTGCGACCAGCACCCCCGGTTCCACAACTGGTTCGGGGCGGAAAAGGAAAGCGGCCTGGGCCTGAGCTGTGAGGAGGCCGCCCGGCTGATCCTCTTCTCTGCCCCGCCCCGGCTGCTCTGCCGCGAAACGCTGGAGGCCCCGGACCCCGACACCGAACTGAACCCGGAGCTGCTGGCCGGGCTGCGGGCGGTGCGCGAAGCCGCCTTCGCCATTCTTGCGGAGCCCTCCCTGCCCCTTGCCCACCGGCTGGCGCTGCTGGCAGCTCTGGGGCAGGATCTACAGCACTGGATGGACGCCGCGCCACAGCAGGCGGCCGCCGAAGGCTGCACCGAAACCCGGCTGGTGGCGGATGCGGCCCTTGCACTGGCGGAGTTTTACGGCGACCGAACCGGCTGGCCGGGGCTGATCGATCGGCTTACCGAAGCCATTCCCGAAGCAGACCTTTCGGAATTTCTTGTCCCGCTGCTGGAGTTGCTGGAAAGCCTTCCTCCCAACCATGCCCACTGGCCGGAGCGGCTGGCCGCTTTGCGCAAGGCGCTGCCCCACCGGCTGGCCCGCCCCTTGTGGGAAAGCCCGGAGCAGGAGCAGGCGGCGGCGAACGCAGCCCACTACATGCTCTACCGGTATTTTCTGCCCGCCGCCCGGCAGGGGGATGCCCTGTGCGGCCCGCTGCACGCCATCACGGCGGCGCTGCTGATCCCGCTGCTGGCGGGCGAAGATGCCGCCGAGCCACGCGCTGCGCTGATCCGTGCCGCGAAGGACTATTCCCGGGAAATCGAGTATGCGCCGGACAATCTGCGTGCGGTGGATGAGGCCTTCTGGCAGGCGGACTGGGCCGCGCCCGGCCTTGCGATCGGCGGGCTGCTGGGCCTGCATTCCTGAATCAACAAAAAAAGAGCATCGGTTTGCGCCAGAAGCGGCCAACCGATGCTCTTTTCTTATGTCAAATAACGCAAGACGGTGCTCAGCCCAGCCCCGGAACCTTCTCCTCCAGTCGGAACATGGTGAAGCTGGCGGTGGCCAGCAGCCTGCCCTCCTGATCGGTGATGGTCACCCGGTTCACGCAGGTGCTGCGGCCGGCATGCTCGCTCACCGCCTCCACAGTGAGCAGATCGCCGGGGCGCCCTGCCGCCAGATAGTTCATGCTGGCCTGCAGCGTCACATGGGCATACCCGCCCGCGCAGGCAGCCAGACCACTGCAGCTGTCGCACAGGGTATACAGCCAGCCGCCGTGTGCATTGCCAAAGGCGTTTTTCGCGTGGTCGGTCACCGGGGCCTGAATCCGGGCCAACCCCGGCTCACAGGCCAGCACCTCCACCTGATCCAGGCAGGTCACCGGCTTCAGCCGGGCGCGGGCAAACGCCAGCATTTCTTCCTTGTTCATTGCTTCTCGCTCCTTTGCCGTTGGCGCCTCAGTGCTGTGCGTCCTGCCGATCTAACAGAGCGGTGGCGTCCCGGATTACCTGCTCGTCGCCCCCGGCCCGATTCAGCGCCAGCCGGGCCAGTTCCACCGCTCTGTCCTCATTTCGCTCTACGCCCTGACCGCTCTCATACAGCAGGGCCAGCGCCAGCGCGCAGTCGCCGCCCTCGGCGCATTTTTCCACGCCGATGCGGTAATAACCCGCCGCGGCCACCGGGTCGCCCTTTTCCTGATGGTACATCTCGCCCAGGTTGAACCAGGCCATGTCGTTGCCGCTCTCGCCCGCAAGCCGGTAGAGCTTTTCCGCCATATCCAGATTCTTTTCCACGCCCCGGCCATAGCGGTAGCACTCGCCCAGATTGTTCACGCCGTTGCGCCAGCACTCCCGCTCGGGCAGGGTCTGCTTGAGCAGGGCCTCGTACCACTTCACCGCCCGGGCCTGATCCGCCTCACCGGCCAGCCCCTCGTCCAGGAACCAGGCCGCATTGAACTGGGCTTCCGGATTGCCGCCAGCTGCGCCCTTTTCAAACCATTCCAGTGCAGTCTGCAGGTTCGGCTCCACGCCTTCGCCCCGCCAGTAGCACTCGCCCAGGCAGTTCATGGCCTTGGCAAGGCCCCGCCCGGCCGCCTGCCGGTAAAGCTCCAGCGCCTTGTCCAGATTCTGGGGCACGCCCCAGCCCTCCTGATAGCAGATACCCAGATCACACACCGAGCTCATGTAGCCCTGACTGGCCGCGCGGCGGAACAGTTCCACCGCCTTTTCCTTCCGGTCCGGCCCGTCCGCACCGGGCTGGCCCATCCGATAGCACCATGCCAGATTGTGCATGGCCCGCAGATGGCCCTGATCCACCGCCTTCTGATACAGCTCCACCGCCTTGCGGGGATCCTTCTCCACGCCGGTGCCGGTGTCGTAGCACCAGGCAAGGCTGCACTGGCCATCGGAATCGCCAGCTTCCGCCGCCCGGGCATACATCTGCGCCGCCTTCACCGAGTCCCGGTCGGTACCAAGGCCCATCTCGTAAAAATAGCCCGCGTTGTACACCGCGGCAATGTGGCCCTGCGCCGCCGCCAGCTGGTACTGGTGCAGCGCAGTCTCAAAATTGCGTTCCACGCCCCGGCCCCGCTCGTAGCATACGCCCAGGCTGAACTGGGCGGCGGCATAGCCCTGAAAGGCCGCGTCGCCAAACAGACGGGCGGCACGCTTCTGATCCTTCTCCACACCGCGGCCATCCTGATACAGGGTACCCAGCAGGTACTGCGCCCGGGCAAAGCCCTGGGCCGCGGCCTTTTCCAGCCAGTAGGCCCCCTGCGCCGGATCCGGCGCCATGCCCTTGCCGGTGATGTACAGCACCGCCAGATTGCACTGGGCGGGCGGGTAGCCCTTGTCTGCCGCCTGCCGGTAAAGCCAGGCCGCCTGGGGCAGATCCAGCTCGGTGCCCTTGCCGAATTCGCAGCACCAGCCCAGGGTGCACAGGCACCACACGTCGCCCAGCGCCGCCGCCTGACGCAGCGCTGGCACCGCCGCCGCATAATCGGTGGGCTGGGTCAGGAACAGCTCCTGCGCCTGACGGGCCAGCCGCTCCCGTTCGTTTGCATCCAAGATCATTTGGTTCTCCTTGCTTGTATGGGGCGCTGCCCGCCCCGGTGTCTTGTGGGATATGGTTTTATTTTACACCCTTTCGCCCCAAAAGGCCACCTTCACCGTTCCGGGTCAGAACAGCCCTTCCGGCAGGCGGATGTCGGTCTGGGGCACCTTTGCCCAGTCGAACACCGCCAGCAGTTCCTGTGGCGTGGCCGGCTCCGGCGTTTCCAGAAGCCCGGCCAGAAAGGCCAGCCTCCCGATGATTTCGGGGGCGGTGTAGCGGCTTTGCAGCTGCTCCAGGCTCACATCCCCGTCCCGTTTCGATAGCCGCCGCCCGTCCGACGCCAGCAGCAGGGGCAGGTGGTAAAACCGGGGCGCAGGCAGACCCAGCAGCCGGTAAAGATACAGCTGGCGCGGGGTGCTCTCCAACAGATCCGCGCCCCGCACCACCTGGGTCACTCCCATCAGCGCGTCATCCACCACCACGGCCAGCTGGTAGGCAAACACCCCGTCCGACCGGCGCAGCACAAAATCGCCGCAGTCGATTTTCAGGTTCTCCCGATAAAGGCCCAGATGGCCGTCGGTAAATTCCACCGTCTCGTCCGGCACCGCCAGCCGCATGGCAGGCTTGCGCTGCGCCGCCTTTTCCCGGCGCTGGTCCTTCGTCAGCTGGCGGCAGGTGCCCGGGTAGACCGGCGTGCCGTCCTCCCGGTGGGGGGCGCTGGCGGCGTGCAGCTGGGCACGGCTGCAAAAGCAGGGATACACAAGGCCCTGCTTTTCCAGTGTTTCAAAATAAGAAAGATAGATTTCGTCCCGCTGGCTCTGGTAGTAGGGGCCGTCCGGCCCGCCTTTCGAGCCGCCCTCGTCCCACACAAGGCCCAGCCAGGCAAGATCCGCTTCCAGCTGATCCGCATACACCCGGGGGCAGCGGGCTTTGTCCAGATCCTCAATGCGCAGCACCACCCGGCCATCCGCCTGTTTGGCGCTCAGCCAGGCCAGCAGGCTGCACATCAGATTCCCCAGATGCATCCGCCCGGAGGGGCTTGGGGCAAACCGCCCGGTTTCACTCATGCTGTTTTCTCCCCCTCTGGCCGCGCTTGAGCTGCGCCGCCCGCTCTTTCTGCTCCGGCGTGATCCGGTAGCTTTCCCGCATCTTCTGCAGGGCCTTGTTCCACACCTCGTCCGGAAGCTGGGCCTTCTCCATAGCGGCGATGGTCCGATCAAAATCCGTGACCGCGAACACCGAGTAGCCCCAGGCCACGCCCATCCAGGCGTAGTAATCCGGCTGGCGAATGCGCCGGTACTCCGCAAAGCAGCGTTCCAGCTCCTCGGGCCGATTAAAGTGGGTCAGCAGCAGCACCGCTGCGAACCGGGCCTCAAACTCCCGTGCCGAACCGGCATATTGTTGAATTAAGCAAAAATATTCCTCTTTGTATACTCTCGCTTCCCGCAGCCCGGCGCAGAAGCTGTCGCACACCGCCCAGTTATTGATACAGGGCACGAACTGCCGCACCAGCTCCAGCCGCTCGGCCAGGTCCATCTTTGCCTTGCCGATGAGCATGCCCCGCAGCAGCACTTCCTCAAAGGTCTCGTCCGGCGCGGCCAGCTCGGCGCGCCAGTCCTCCTTTGCCAGCCGGTCGGCAGCCTTGCGCAGCAGCGGCAGCCGCACGCCCAGATAGTTTTCCACACCGGGCATCAGCTTGTGTTGAAACGCCCGGTAGGCCGGGTCTGCCTGTGCGGCCAGCCGGGCCCGGGTCTCGCCGGTCACAGGGCCACCTGATAGCAGCCGTCGCCGGTGCAGCGGATCTCTGCACGGAACCAGGCGGCGCAGGCGTCCGCCAGCCACTGGGCGTCCTTCGCGCCGGTCAGCTCCACGCAGGAGTGCATGGCCAGCTGGGGCAGGCCGATGTCCGCCATGGGCACGCTCACCTGTGCGCCCAGCAGATTGCCCAGGGTGGAACCGCCGGGCAGATCGGGCCGGTTGTAGTATTCCTGCACCGGCACCTTTGCCGCGTCGCACAGGCTGTGGAACACCGCACTGGTCACGCCGTTGGTGGTGTATTTCTGGCTGGCGTTGAACTTGAGCACCACGCCCCCGTTCACCCGCACCGGGCTGGCCGGGTCGCTCATCTCGGCAAAGTTCGGGTGGATGGCGTGGCCGTTGTCCGCGCTGAGCAGCAGGCTGTTTGCCAGTGCACGGCGGCGGTCGGCCTCGCTCTCGCCCAGCGCCTGCCCGGCCCGGGCCAGCACATCCGGCAAGAAGCTGCCGCAGGCGCCCTGCCGGGTGCCGCTGCCCACCTCCTCATTGTCAAACAGGCACCACACCCGGCCCTGACGGGATGCGGATGCGCCCAGAAAGCCCCGCAGGGTGGCCCAGGCGCAGCCCAGATCGTCCAGCCGCGGGCAGAGCAGGAACTCCTCCTCGCCGCCCACGGTCTGGCCCTTGTCCTTGCAGTACAGCTGTACGTCCGTGCCCAGAATGTCCCCGGCAGCACAGCCCGCGGCCTTTGCCAGCAGATCGGTGTAGCAGGCATTTTTGTCCGGCCCGGCAAAGATGGCCCGCATGTCCTTTTTCAGGTCATACTTGTGGCCGTCGTTCACGGTACGGTCGAAATGGATGGCCAGATGAGGAATCACCGCGCTCACGCCGGCCAGATCCACCAGACGGCTCTCCACGCCGGTTTCGGTCTTTACCAGCACCCGGCCCGCGATGCCCAGCGGCCGGTCCAGCCAGGCCGAGCGAATCATGCCGCCGTAGCCCTCGGTGTTCAGCATGGTGAAGCCCGCCTGCTGGCCCGCGCCCTTTACCTTAAAGGAGGGGCTGTCGCTGTGGGCGGCGCTCATCCTCCAGCCCGCGCCTGCGGCCTGCGGCATCACAAAGGCGATCAGGCTGGACTGGTTGCGGGTCACATAGTATTTTCCGCCGGGCACAAGGCTCCAGCTCTCGGTCTCGGTCAGGGGTGCGAAACCCGCCTCCTCCAGCCGCCGGGCACTTTCGGCCACCGCGTGGAAGGGGGTGGGGCTCTTTTCGATGTAAGCAAACAGATCCTGATGGATTGCCATAACAGTCATTCCTCTCTGAAAAAGCGTTTTGTCTGCTTTCGATTATACGGCGGCGGGGCGCTGCCCGTCAATGCAGCCTTGCCAAGGGCGGGCAAATTGGGTGCAATCCGGGTAGAAAGCCGATGTGCCGCAGAAAACCACACCGGCCAAATGCCGCTGTTTCGCCCCGATCTATGGGAGGTGCCTTGTATGAAACTGTTCCGTGTTGCCGACGACTACTGCCGCGCTTCCAGCTGGAAAACGCTGGCGCTGGTCAAATTCTGCCTGTTCTCCATGGGAATCATCGCCGGTGTGCTGCTGGCCCGGCTGGGCTGGGACGAAGCCACCGACCCGATCCCCACCGACTGGCAGAATTTTCAGGACAGCGGCTGCGACACCGGCGTGGCAATCACCGTCCTCTTCACCGAAACCGCTGAAAGCTGAACAGAAAACAGAGGAGCCGTCCCGCCGTTTTGCCGGTCTTTGGGCAGGTGCGGTTTGAATCCGCCGCGCTGCGGTTTCTGCTGGCGCCCGGGGATGTGCTCATCGTGCCCCCCTTCGTGCGCCACACCGCCTCGAGCGAAGGTGAACAGCCCAGGGAATACGGCTACGCCTATTTCGATTTTGCGGATCCTGCCATGGAAACGGATTTTGCCACTCTCTTCACCTGCTCCGCACCGGTCTGCCTGCCCGGTGTTCTGGACGAATTTCACCGTCAGGCCGCCCATCATCTGATCGACCAGCTGGACCCGCAGGCACCCGGCGCTCACCTTACCGCCCACCTGATTCTGGAGCATCTGATGCTGGGCATGCTGCGCTGCCAGCTGAACGCCGCCCCGGAGCTGGAGCGGGCGCTGGCAGACCCCAGCGCCACCATCCAGCAGCTGGCCGAGCAGTACGGCTACACCAGCGCCGCTGCCTTCAGCCATGTATTCCGGCAGTACTTCGCCGTCTCCCCCGCCGCCTGGCAGAAGGGCCAGCGCAGCGCCATCGAGAAAAAGACCTGAACAAAAATACCCCGGCGAAGGCCGGGGCATTTTACTCTTTGTTTATAATACAAACAGTATTATTTCACGACCACCAGTTCATATTCCCGGGTGCCCACGCCGATCTTCTCGGCGTGCTCGGTGCAAACCCGCCAGTCGGTGATGGGGGCGGAGTCGATGAAGTGGTCGCCGCAGCTGCAGAAGCCGGGAGCCTTCAGGTGATCGTCCAGCTGGCTGCCGGGGATGGGCGGCATGTTGTTGCAGGCGTCGGCGCAGGCCTGATCCAGCGCCACCGGGTCAAAGCTGGCAAACATGCCCACATCCGGGATGATGGGCAGATCGTTCTCGCCGTGGCAGTCGCAGTTGGGGGAAACATCAATCACCAGATTGATGTGGAAATTGGGCCGGTTCTGCACCACTGCCTTGGCGTACTCGGCAATGCGGCAGTTCAGCTCGTCCACCGCCGCGTCGTAGTCGCCGCCGATGGCGTCGAAGTTGCAGTGGGCCAGGCAGCGGCCGCAGCCGGCGCATTTGTTGTGGTCGATATAGGCGGTACCGCCCTCGCCGGTGAAGGAGATGGCGTCCTGGGCACAGATCTTGGCGCAGGCGTGGCACTTGCGGCAGAGGGACTGATCCACATTGGGCTTGCCCGCAGCGTGCTGCTCCAGCTTGCCGGCCCGGCTGCCGCTGCCCATACCCAGGTTCTTCAGCGCGCCGCCGAAGCCGGTGTTCTCGTGGCCCTTGAAGTGGTTCAGGCTGATGATCACATCCGCATCCATGATGGCCCGGCCGATTTTGGCGGTCTTTACATGCTCGCCGCCCACCACGGGCACTTCGGCCTCGTCGGTGCCCTTCAGGCCGTCGGCAATGATGATCTGGCAGCCGGTGGAATAGGAGGTGAAGCCGTTTTCCATGGCCGCATCCATGTGCTCCAGCGCGTGCTTGCGGCGGCCCACATACAGGGTGTTGCAGTCGGTCAAAAAGGGCCGGCCGCCCAGCTCCTTGATCACATCGGCCACGGCCTTGGCGTAGTTGGGCCGCAGGTAAGCCAGGTTGCCCGGCTCACCGAAGTGAATCTTGATGGCAACGAACTTGCCCTCCATATCGATCTGACCGATGCCCGCGGTGCGGATCAGCTTCTGCAGCTTGTCCAGCAGGTTCATGCCGGGCCTTGCCCGCAGGTCGGTGAAATAGACCTTTGCCTTTTCCATGCAAATCTCCTCCGTTCAAACATCCTTTTTCAAAAGCAATCCTGCACAATTCCAGGTGGTGGAGCGCGCCGGAAATTTTTGGCGCGATACGCCGCCTGAGGCTCGGGCCGTGAATTGTGCAGGGTTGCCTATACACTTATCGCAAAGAGAACACCCGGCCCCGGCCGGATGTTCTCTTTCTCTGTTTTGATTCAGCCGCCGCGGCTCACAGCCCCAGCAGCGCCGCCGCCAGCACCACGATGCCCAGAGCGATGCGGTACCAGCCGAACACCTTGAAGTCGTGCTTTTTCACGAAGTTCATCAAAAACCCAATGGACAGCACGCTTACCACAAAGGCCACCGCGCAGCCCAGGCCCAGCACGGCCAGCTGCTCGCCGGTGAACGCCATGCCCTCCATCAGATACTTGCCCACCTTCAGGGCGCTTGCGCCGAACATGACCGGAATGGCCAGGAAGAAGGTGAACTCTGCCGCCACCGGCCGGCTGGCGCCCAGAAGCAGGCCGCCCACGATGGTGGCGCCGCTGCGGGAGGTGCCGGGAATCATGGCCAGCACCTGCCAGAAACCGATGATCAGCGCATCTTTATAAGTAAGCTGGTCAATGCTTTGGATACGGGGCTTTTTGTGCCGGTTCTCGATGAGGATGAAGAACACGCCATACAGAATCAGCATGGCGGCCACCACCACATAATTGTAAAGGTGCTCCTCCAGCCAGTCGTCCAACAGCAGGCCCAGCACCATGGCGGGAAGCGTGGCCACAATGATCTTGAACCACATCACCCAGGTGTTTTTCTTGATGTATCCCTTCGACTTGTCGGCGCAGAAGGGCCAGAGCTTGGGGAAGAAGAGCACAACCACCGCCAGGATTGCGCCCAGCTGAATGACCACCCGGAACAGCTCCAGGAAGGACTCGTCGAACCCCATGTTCAGATACTTTTCCGCCAGAATCAGATGCCCGGTGCTGCTCACCGGCAGCCATTCGGTGATTCCTTCAATGATCCCGTACAGAATCGTTTTAATCCATTCCATTGTTTCGCCTCGCTTATTTTCTGGCATTTATCCCCCGCCATACTTCTGGCAGGTACCATAACAGTATACCACAGGAAAGTGCAAAACAGAACGCCTTTTTCTGCCGGGCTCTTCCTTTTCCTGATAAAATACAGTATAATCGGGTTAATCGAAGAGTGTGGGCCGCCTGTGGGGCTTATGGCCCACATCTCGCTGTTTTTTTCAATTCTTTTATGCTATAAAAGAGGTGTTTTCTTGAATATCCTTGTTGTAGGCTGCGGCCGCGCCGGGGCCAATATCGTGCGGATTCTGGAGCAGATGGGCCACGAGGTCTCTGTGATGGATTCCAGCGCGGATGAGCTCCAGCGTCTGGAAGGCGTGGACGGCTATCATTTTTCCGGCGTCGCCGCGGTGGGCATTCCCATCGATATCGACGATCTGCGTCAGGCGGGCATTGAAACCTGCGATGCGGTGGCCATTGCCACCCCGGACGACAGCGTGAACATCATGGTGGCCCAGATCGCAAAAAACATCTTCCATGTGCCCCGGGTCATCACCCGTGTGACCGATCCGGCGCTGAAGAACTTCTTTACCAAGGAATTCGGTCTGCGCACCGTGTGCACCACCAACCTGACCGTGGAAAGCATGCTGCTGGGCCTGCTGGATGACCAGGAGTCCCGCAGTGTGACCATCGGGGCCACCACCACCGCATTCGTCACCGTTCCGGTGAGCCTGCGGGACGTGGGCCGAAGCCTGAACCGCATCCGCCCGCCGGAGGGCGACCTGCTCTACGGCGTATTGCGGGCCGATACCACCGTGGAACTGGCGGTGGAGCCCATGCCGGTGCTGGAAGAGGGCGACCAGATCATCTTCGCCCGCATTGCGGATTAAGGCACAAAGCAGCAAGGAAGAGGAATCGAATATGAGAGTAATGATCGTAGGCGGCGGCAAAGTGGGCTACTACATGGCCAAGACCCTGCTTGACCACGGCCACCAGCCCATCGTGATCGAAAAGGACCGCAAGCTGTGCAGCCAGGTGGCCAACGACTTGGACATTCCCGTAACCCAGGGCGACGGCTCCACCGTGGAATATCTGGAGGCCGCAGGCTGCGGCCGCTGCCAGGCGCTGGTGGCGGTAACCGGCCGGGACGAGGTGAACCTGATCACCTGCCAGATCGCCAAGCGGGTCTTTCATGTGGAAAAGACCGTGGCCCGGGTGAACAACCCCAAGAATACCGAGGTGCTGCGCCGTCTGGGCGTGGACATCGCCGTGTCCAGCACCGACAATCTGGCCCGCATTCTGGAGCGCGAGGTGGAGACCGCCGCCATCCAGCAGGTGCTGAACCTGGCGGGCGGCACCGCCACCGTGTTTGAAATTCAGATCCCGGACCGGTTCAAGTACAACGGCAAAAGCCTGGCCCAGATCCCCATCTCGGAATCTGCGGTTATCATTGCCATTACCCGCTCGGGCGAGCTGCTGATCCCCCGCGGCAGCACCCAGATCCTGAACGGCGACAAGGTGCTTTGCGTTGCGCGGGACACCGCCATTCACGAATTGATGCAGGACTGGGGCCTGGCCAGCAACTGATGCCCCGTTCCGCCCGTATGCAAAGGAGGTCATACCCGTGCTGCGTTTTACCGCAAGTGCCGGCGGCGCCCGGGTGGTGGCCCTCTGGCTTCTGATTCCCGGCGTGGTACTGGCCCCCTTTGTGTTCTGGCAAACCTTCTTGGGCGGCGTGCTGTTTTGCGCCCTCTGGCTGTTTTTCTGCGCTGTATGTGTGCCGCTGCATCTTTCCACCGTGCGGGGCAGCATCTCGCTGGGCGAGGTGCGCCTGAGCCGGGGAATCCTGTTCAAATCCAGCCGGCGGGTGCCCACCCGTTTTGTGGCGGGCGTCTGCCGCATTCGCACTCCGCTGTTGGCGCTGGCACACAGCAGCCTTCTGGTGGTGTACACCAGCGGCTGCATGCTGATTCTGCCCCCGATCTCGGACCGGGATGCCGGCCCGCTGATCCACGCTCTGGAAGGAGGCGGCCTATGAGCACCGTGCGCGCCCAGGGGCGTTTCCACATTGTTTTCATCGTCAAATACATCCGTTACGGCCTGATTCTCTGCCTTGTGCCCATGCTCAAGGCACTGATCGAGTTCGACCTGCCCAGCCTGGCCACCGCCCTGCGGCAGGATGCCGCCATCCTGATCGGGATGGCGCTTTTTTCGTTTTTCATCTGGCGGCGCTGCGGCTTCGTACTCACCGATCGCCAGCTCACCCTGCGCCGTGGCATTCTGTGGCACCGCCAGCAGGTGATCCGGCCGTCCCATATGGCCGCCATCCAGCTGGACCGGCCCATCTATCTGCGTCTGGTGGGCTGCACCCGGGTACGGCTGTTTGCCGCGTCCAGCGCCACCTTCGGCCAGGTGCAGTTTTTCCTGCCCCGCCGCCAGGCCTCGGTGCTGGCGGAATGCCTGATGCCGGTGCAGTCCGCTTCCTCCTTTTTCGCCCCCACCGGGGCAGAGCGGCTGCGCTTCACCATGCTCAGCGCCAACCTGGTTACCACCTCTCTGCTGGTAATCTTCAGCGCCCGGCAAACCCAGGAGCTGCTGGGCAACAACCTGGGTGTGGATCTGGGCTCGCTGGCCATGGCCAATCTGGGCCGGCTGGAGCGTCTGGCCGAGCTGTTTCTGCCCGCCGGTGTTGCCTGGCTGTTCACCCTGATCTTCACGCTGTGGGGCATCGCCCTGTTCTCCTCGCTGCTGGCCACCTCCCGGTTCCGGGTCAGCCGCAGCGGCGGCGTGATTCTGGCCAAGGGCGGCCGGGTCAACCTGACCGAGCGGCGCATTCTGGCATCGGCAGTGAGCTACTGCGACATCCGCATCACGCCCATCTCCCGGCTGCTGCGCCGGTATCCGGTGTTTCTGTGCGCCGGCAGCTACACCGGCGCGGATCTTCCCATTCTGGTTTACGGCAAGGGGCGCGACACGCTTTTGCAGGCGCTGATGCCCCAGTTTGTTCCGCCGCGGCCGGTGGCTGGCATTACCGCAAACCGCAGCTGGCCCCAGTTCCTGTGGAAGAGTGGGGCACTGGTTGCCTTCTGCGGCATGCTGTGTGTGGTATCAATATGGAAAATGCCCCAGCTTACCCCACTGCTGCTGGTGCCGCTGGTGGTCTGTTCCGGTCTGGTGGCCGCCTCGGTGGAGGGCTGGTTCACCGAGGGTGTTGCCCGCAACTCCAACGGCACCATGGCTGTGTGCTACACCCGGCTGTTCAGCCGCCACCAGCTGTGCATATTCAGCCCCAATGTGTCGCTGGCCTGGATTCAGACCCCCTTCTCGGAAGCGGTGGGCCGCTGCACCCTGACCATCCACCTGCCCTGCCGCCGTCGCATCCGGGTGCGCAGCATCAAGAAGCTGGCGGCAGACCATCTGCGACTGGTAGCCTGAGGGCTTTCGTTTTGCTGTTTTTATCGTCAAGGAGGCGGATTTTGCTTTGTATCGTTCTGTAATTTTTGATCTGGATGGAACTCTTTTAAATACGCTGGAGGACCTGGCCGCCGCCGGGGAGTATGTGTGCGCCCAAAACGGCTGGCCTGCCCACACGCTGGAGGAATACCGCTATTTTGTGGGCAACGGCATTCCCAAGCTCTGCGAACGGTTCTCCCCCGCCGACCAGCGCAGCCCCGAACGGCTGGCCCAAACGCTGGAGCAGTTCACCCGCTATTACGACGCTCACAAAGAGGATACCACCGCTCCCTATCCGGGCATTGCTTCGCTGCTGGACGCTCTTCAGGCCGCCGGCGTGGTCTTTGGGGTACTCACCAACAAGGCCCACCCTCTGGCCAAAGGCGTGTTGGAGCACTATTTCCCCGGCCGTTTCAGCTTTGTACAGGGTGCAGTCCCCGGTGTTCCGGTGAAGCCGGATCCCACTGCCCTGCGGCAGCTGATGGCCGCCATGGGCGCGGATGCCGCCTCCACTCTGTTTGTGGGCGACAGCAATGTGGACATCCGCACCGCCAAAAACGGCGGTCTGGCGGGCTGCGGCGTGCTGTGGGGCTTCCGCACCGAGGAGGAGCTGCGCGGCGAAGGAGCCGATTATATCGCGGCCGATCCCGCGGCTCTGGCACGGATCATTCTGGAGTGAGTTGTTTTTTGCATGGTCGCTTTCCCCCTTTTTCGTCCGCAGCCTGTCATAACTGTACTTCATTTTTCACAGATATCCAAACAAAGAAAAAATCCCGCTGCTCAGTGAGCAGCGGGATTTTTTGCGTTGTTTTTCGTTCGGCTTATGCCTTCACGATCACGTGCTTGGGGCAGACCTCCACGCAGGCACCGCAGCCGGTGCACTTGTCGTAGTCGATGCGAGCCAGGTTGTTGGTAACCTTGATCGCCTCGCTGGGGCAGGTCTTCTGGCACTTCATGCAGCCGATACAGCCGGTCTGGCACTCCTTCATCACCAGAGCGCCCTTCTCGGTGTTGTTGCACAGCACCTTGGGCTTGTTCTCGGTGTTGCCGTGGATCTCAATCACGCCGTGGGGGCAGACCGCAGCGCAGGCGCCGCAGCCGGTGCACTTGGCCACGTTCACGCAGGCAACGCCATCCACAATGTGCATGGCATCGAAGGGGCAGGCCTTCACACAGTCGCCCAGACCCAGGCAGCTGTGTACACAGGCCTTGCCGCCGCCAAACAGAGAAGCGGCAGCCGCGCAGCTGGACACACCCTTGTAGTCGAACTTCTGGGTGCACACGCCGGGGCGGCCCTGGCAGCCCACGATGGCCTTGACCACCGCAGTGGCGCCGGCCTCCACACCCATCACAGCGGCCACGTCCTCAGCGGCCTTGGCGCCGCCGGGAACACACTTGTTCACCGGAGCGCCGGCCTCAACGATGGCCTTGGCATAGTCGGCACAGCCGGCGTAGCCGCAGGCGCCGCAGTTGGCGCCGGGCAGGCAGCCGTTCACCTGACCGATGCGGGGATCTTCCTCCACATGCATGAACTTGGCGGCCAGCACCAGAATGATGGCGCCCAGCAGGCCGACAACAGTAACGATGGCAATCGCCATTGCAATAGACATATTCCCGGCCTCCTTTTAAATTGCACCAAAGATATTTTCGATCAGACCGCCGAAGCCGCCAAAGCTCAGGGCAGTGGCAGAAGCCGCCACCAGAGTGATGGGCAGGCCTTCAAAGCACTTGGGGGGCTGAGCATCCTCCAGGCGCTTACGCACGCCGGAGAAGATGACCATGGCCAGCATGAAGCCGAAGCCTGCGCCCAGAGCGCAGAAGATGGACTCCACGAAGTTGTAGCCGTTGTCGATGTTCAGCACGGTAACGCCCAGAACGGCGCAGTTGGTGGTGATCAGAGGCAGATACACGCCCAGAGCCTTGTGCAGGGGAGGCATGTACTTCTTCATGATGATCTCAACCAGCTGAACCAGCACGGCGATGACCAGAATGAACACGATGGTCTGCAGGTAGCCCAGATCCCATTTCAGGTTGCCTTCCGCGTCCACCGGGGTGAGCAGGAAGTTCTGGATGGGCCAGGTCACCGCAGTGGCCAGGGTCATAACAAAGATAACAGCGCAGCTCATGCCGAAGGCGGAGTTGAGCTTTTTGGATACGCCCAGGAACGGGCAGATGCCCAGGAACTTGACCAGGACATAGTTATCCACCAGAATCATGGTGAAGAAGATAGCAGCTAAACGAGCAGCCATTATTCACAGCCCCCTTTCGCGCCGCAGACGCTCTTGGAGGGGCAGCCCTCACAGCCGATGCTGCGCTCTTTTTTGTTGCCGGTCTTGTTTTCGATGAAGATCACCAGAGCCATCAGGCAGCCGAAGGTGAAGAAGCCGCCGGCGGGCGTGGTCATGAAGGTGAACCGGTCGATGGATGCGGGGATCACGGTAATGCCAAACCAGGTACCGGAGCCCAGAATCTCACGGATGGAGCCCATCAGTACCAGGGTCAGGGTGAAGCCCAGGCCCATGCCCAGACCGTCCAGAGCAGAGTCCAGAGGCTTGTTCTTGGAAGCGAACATCTCGGCACGGCCCAGGATGATGCAGTTCACAACGATCAGGGGCAGGAACACGCCCAGGGACTTATCCAGAGCGGGAACGTAAGCCTTGACCAGCATCTGCACGATGGAAACGAAGGTGGCGATGACGGTAATGTAGGCCGGCAGGCGCACCTTGTCGGGGATCACGTTGCGCAGCAGCGAGATCGCAATGTTGGAGCAGAACAGCACGAAGGTAGCTGCAATGCCCATGCCCAGGCCGTTGAAGGCCATGGTGGTAACAGCCAGCGTGGGGCAGGTGCCCAGAACCAGGCGCAGAACCGGGTTCTCTTTCACGAGGCCGTTGGTAAAGATCTGAACTTTATTCATGAATTCACAGCCTCCCTATCAAGACGCAAGGCCCGCGGCATATGCCTGGATGCACTTGCGCACTGCCTTCTTCACGCCGCGGGTGGACTCGGTGGCGCCGGCGATGGTATCCACGCCATCCAGACCGGCCTCATCGGTGATGCCGGTATACTGGCCCAGGTAGTCCGCGCCGGCGGCCTGATCGCCGATGCCGGCGGTCTGACCGGATACATCCACCCAAACGCCGGTGATGGCGCCGTTGGCATCAAAGCCAACCGCCACGTTCAGGGGCTTGGTGGAGTACTCGTAGCCCTTATCCTCGGCGTACAGCACATAGCTGCCGTCGTCGCCCTGCCAGGCGTCAGTCAGGCCTTCGGGAGCAGTGATCTGGGTCAGAGTGGCCCCGGGAGCCAGCGCAGCGCGGGCTTCCTCGGCGCTCATGGCGCTCAGGTCGGTGCCCTCGCCGCCCTCGTCAGCAGCGGGAGCCTGACCCAGAGCCACCTCGTTGTAGCAGCTCAGAGCAGTGTTCACGGCCTCAACGACCGCCTTGGAGGAGATGGTGGCGCCGGAGATGGCATCCACGTCGCCGATGGCGACCTCACCGCTCTTGCCCGCCAGGCTGGCGGCCAGAGCAGCAGCTTCTTCATTGCCTTCCTGATACAGCTTTGCACCGAAACCATCGGTCTCGCTGTTCTTGGGGAAGCTTACGCCCACGATGGCACCGTCAGCGTCCAGACCCACGATCACGGGCACCTGGCCGCCGAAGCCCTTGGCACTGGCCTGGATCACCCAGCCGGTGTCCGCCTTCACGGCAGCCTGCACACCAGCGGTGGCAGATTCCACAGCCTCAAAGGTGGTGGCTTCGGGCAGAACGGCCTTGCAGTCCTCGTCGCTCAGGGTAACGGTCTCCACAGCGGCCTCGCTGGAAGCCTCGCTCTCGGCATCGCCGCCCTCGGGAGCAACCGCGGTGGCGGCAGCGCAGTCAGGATACATGGCAACAAAGGCCTGGATGCACTTGCGCACACCCTTCTTCACGCCGCGGGTGGACTGAGTTGCACCGGAGATGGTATCCACGCCATCCAGACCGGCCTCGCCCAGAACGCCCTTGTACTGGTTCAGGTACTCAGCGCCGCCCGCCTGATCACCGATACCGGCGGTCTGGCCATCGGTGCCAACCCAAATGTTCAGGATGTTGCCGTCAGCGTCAAACTCTACCAGCACATCCATGGGAGCAGTCTCGTACTCATAGCCCTTGGCATCGGTGCGCAGCACGGTGGTGCCGTTGGCGGTCTCCCAGGCGCCGGTCAGGCCCTCGGGGATCTCGATCTCGGTCAGCTCCATGCTCTCCAGAGCCTGTTCCGGGGTCAGCTGCTCGGCTTCCACAACAGCAGCCTGGCCCAGAGCGACCTCGTTGAAGCAGTTCACAGCGGAGTTCACGGCAGCCAGAGCAGCCTTGGAGGAAACGGTTACGCCGCTGATCATATCCACGTCGCCCGCTTCCAGGGTGCCGCTCTTGCCCACAAAGCTCTCGGCCAGCTTCTGGCCGTCGGCATCAGCGGGGTCAGCGAGCTTCTGGCCGAAGCCGGCGGTCTCGCTGTTCTCCATGAACTTCACCTTCAGAATGGTGCCCTCGCTGTCGAAGGCAACAACCACAGGCACGTCGCCGCCGAAGCCCTTGCCGTAGGCCTGGATGACCCAGCCGGCGCCGTTGGTAGCCTTCAGGGCCTTGGTCACATTGCTGGACTGGAAGTCGGTGATCTCCTCAAAGCCGTCGGCCTCAGGCAGAACCTCCAGATAAGCGGCATTGGCAGCAGCTTCCTCCTGCGCCTTGATGATGGGAGCGGTCAGCTGGTTGGTGCCGGCCAGCGCGGCGCTGGCCACGATGCAGATTACAACCAGAACCACAACGGGTTTCAGGAAGTTTTCCCACATGTTGTTGTTTTTCATGCCTTTTTCGCCCCTTTCTTCTTCGCGCCCAGGGGTTTCTGGCGGGTCAGATCATTGATGTAGGGAACCATCAGGTTCATGAACAGGATAGCGTAGGAAACACCCTCGGCCATGTTCGCCCAGTAGCGAATGCCGCAGGTGATGATGCCCAGACCCAGACCGAACACGATCTTGCCCTTCAGGGTAAAGGGGCTGGTCACATAGTCGGTGGCCATGAACACGGCGCCGAACAGCAGGCCGCCGGCCAGCAGCTCCGCCAGAACGGGCTTGCCTGCCAGCGCGCTGATCACAGCCACGGTGGCAACATAGGTCACAGGGATGGCCGGGCTGATAGTGCGGGTGGCAACCAGCCACACAAAGCCGATCAGGATGGCCAGAGCACAGGTCTCACCCAGCACACCGCCATGCTGACCCAGGAACAGATCCATAATGGGGTACTGGCCCAGCAGGGAGTTGCCGGCAGCGTCCGCCACCTGCAGAGGAGTGGCGCTGGCAGCGGCGTCGATGCCGCTCAGGGTCTCCTCCATGTGAGGAGTGAAGGTCCAGGTGGTCATGCGGGAAGCAAAGCCGGTGAACAGCACAATGCGGCCCACCAGAGCGGGGTTCACGAAGTTGAAGCCAAGGCCGCCGAACAGCTGCTTGGTCACAACGATCGCGATGAACGCGCCCACAATGGCAATCCACATGGGCATGCTCACAGGCATATTCAGTGCCAGAATGATGCCGGTCACCACGGCGGACAGATCGCCCACGGGATTCGGCTTCTTCATCAGCAGGCAGTACAGGTACTCAAAGCCCACGCAGGCAGCGGTGGTAACGCCCACCACCAGCAGCGCGCGCAGCCCGAAGATCCACACGCTGGCGATCACGCAGGGCAGCAACGCGATAATCACATTGCCCATCAGCCCACGGGTGGACGAGCGGTCCACAATGTGGGGGGAGGCAGTGACCATATAACGGTTTTCCATTTATTTCTTTGCCTCCTTCTTGGCAAATTCTTTGGCCAGGCCCATGGTCTGAGTAACCGGGCGCTTGGCGGGGCAGACATAGCTGCAGGTGCCGCACAGCATGCACAGATCAACGCACAGCTTGTTCAGCTCCTCGGTATTCTTCTTGCTGAAGGCGCCGGCAATCTGCACGGGAGCCAGACCCATGGGGCAGGCTTCGATGCAGCGACCGCAGCGGATGCAGGGACCCACGGCGGGCATGGCGGCCATCTTCTCGCTGAAAGCCAGGATGCCGTTGTTCTGCTTCAGAACGGGCTCCTCGTCGCTGGGCAGGGCAAGACCCATCATGGGGCCGCCGCTGATCAGCTTGGCAACGGTAACGCCTTCCTTCAGGCCGCAGAACGCCAGTACCTCACGCACAGGGGTGCCGATGATGACTTCCACGTTCTTAGGCTCTTTGATGGCGTCGCCGTCCACGGTCAGGCGCTTGGTCACCAGAGGCATACCGGTGGCCAGGAACTTGCCGATGGTGGATACGGTGGTCACGTTCATCACGATCACGCCCGCATCGCTGGGCAGGCCGCCCTGGGGCACTTCACGGCCGGTGGTGTTCTCGATGAGCACCTTCTCGGCACCCTGCGGGTAACGGCTGGGCAGCACCTTCACGCTCACACCGGCCACGCCGCTGAACAGCTGGTTCATGGCGCTCACGCACTCGGGCTTGTTGCGCTCGATGCCGATGATGCAGTTCTTGATCTCCAGATATTTCATCACAGCCTTGACGCCGGAGGCGATGGTCTCGCCGTTCTCCAGCATCTCGCGGGTGTCGGCAGTCAGGTAGGGCTCGCACTCGGCAGCGTTGATCACCAGGGTATCCACAGGAGTCTTGGGGCTCAGCTTCACCGCAGTGGGGAAGCCGGCGCCGCCCAGGCCCACCAGACCGCAAGCCTGAACCGCCGCAATGAAGCTGGCCTTATCGGTCACGACCGGGGCCTTCACCGCGGGATCGACGGTCTGCTGGCCGTCGGGAGTAATCACAACAGCGGCCACGCTGGCGCCGTTGGAGATATGCACGGTGTCCACAGAGGCCACCGTTCCGGATACGCCGGAATAGATGTTGGCACTCACAAAGCCCTCAGCTTTGCCGACCAGGGTACCCACCATCACGGTGTCACCCTTCTTGACCACCGGCGTGCAAGGTGCGCCGATGTGCTGCTGCATGGGCAGAACAACCTTACTGGGCACAGGCATCTTCACCGTGGCCAGGGTGGCAGTTCCCTTCTCATGCGGCACGCCGGCGCCAAGCGCCGCACGTTTCAGCTTTTTCAACATGGATTGAACGTTCCCCCATTTCATACAATCTACGGGGCGCATGTACGAACTACAGCATGGCGCACCCGCTCTAGAATATTCTAAATGCTTTGTTGTTTCAAGTCAACATGGATTACGATTCTGTAACCCATCTTCTTCGCATTTTTGCTGATTTTCCCCATAAAATGGTTTGCACGGGCTGGTTGCTTTATGCTATACTTAAGGAACAGTAATCGAACCAATCAAAGGAGGGTTTCCCGATGAAACTGCTTGTTAAAATTTTAGCTTTGATCTTTGCGCTGGCCGGCGCTGCGCTGGGCATCGCCCTGCTCAAGCAGGAGCATGCTCCCTCGTATATCTCTGTGTACGACACCGACGACGATCTGTTCTGATTTTTCCAATATTTGTGTTATTTTTCCGCTTTCTCCTCTTTTCTGGAAGCTTTTCCCTTCTTTATGAATAAGATGGAGGAAGCGGTTTTTTATTGCCCTGTTAATTTCTGTAAATGTTTTAATTTCTCCATTAGCAGCAGCTCATTTTCTCTAACGCACTTTTCTCTAATGCACTTTTTTCTAATGCGCTTTTCTCCAATCTCTTTATAACTGATTTTGTGTGGTTTTTGTGTTTTCGAAAAAAACAGACAAAATACTCTTGTAGCTTTTATCCGCGTATGCTACGATAATAGTACTATAAAATCGTAAGGAGTTGTATGCCATGTCTGAACAGAAACGTGTACGCCGCACATCTCAGCAGATTGCCGCTGACCTGGATCAGCAGATTGCGGAGTTGAATGAGTCCATTCAGGAAGTAGAAGCCAAAAAAGCGGAAGCTGCTGCCAAGTTTGACGCAAAAATCGATTCCATCAACGAAAAGATCCGCAAACTGCAGGCCCGCAAGCACGACCTTCTGACCCCGAAAAAACGTGCTCCCCGCAAGACCAAGGCCCAGCAGATCAAATCTCTGGTCACCAAGGCGCAAAAGTCCGGCATGAAGCTGAACGAAATTGCCGAAAAGCTGGGTGTATCCATCGAAGAATAACCCACTTTTGCGCAAATCTCATAGAGAGCATTAACTGCTTAAAACCCATTGATTCGGTTGCCCCCAATGCAGCCAATGAATGGGTTTCATTTTTTTACAATAAAATCTGTGCGCCAATTTTCCGACACATTCTTCGCCACGGCAGCAAAACCGTCCGATCATAAAACGCACATTGACCAAAAAGCGCGATCTAACAGCGCTCACCTCTTTATGGTGCACTTCCAGACGAGGTCGTTAAAAACAACATGCCGGTGGCATATTGTTTAGCCTGAGAGGCCCTGCGAGCTGAGCCGGAGCGCCAGCAGCGCGAACGGTGAAGCCGCCCCCGTAGGGGGAAGCGCAACAAAAAAGGCAGGACAAACGTCCTGCCTTTTTGTGGTGCACT